>Ga0307517_10000141_pt1 | contig 111592 bp, 88 predicted proteins | sample 23_EM_MG_FD_194515 | JGI IMG/M metagenome (GOLD analysis project Ga0307517, IMG submission 194515) | Populus trichocarpa ectomycorrhiza microbial communities from riparian zone in the Pacific Northwest, United States - 23_EM | ecosystem: Host-associated > Plants > Roots > Unclassified | place... | reverse complement strand
ATAGGCTTCCGTAGGCCGATCGAATTCGGCCTATATGCGCCTAGGCTGTCTTCCGGAGCGGCCTGCCTTAGCCCGGCCTACGGCCTATAGGCCGGCCTACCATCGGCCTGGCCCGTTGGGAACACTGAGTATCTCCCATACTGGAATTCTCCACAAAGTCATCTTAGTATCCCCGTTTTCCAACCACTATAAATGTAGTCGAACACAGGGCACATACGACTGGAGAGCGCCACGCATAATAGGTAACCGCATTGGCAATCTTTGACCACATCTCCATAACTCACACCCCGAGACAAGGTATTCCGTCAAAACCGAAATCCCTATCGAGAGTAATATTCGCCGATCTCGATACGTGAGCCAGTCTGGGCTTCTAGGGTTCTCCCGGCTTGGAGTGGCCGGAGCCCAGCCTTGAACAAGTTTGAGAATGCGCTATGTAAGCGAGTTCATAAAGTATCGCCGTAATTCCAAAGTAACTGATATCCTATCATGCAGGAAAAGAACCCCCCCTCCCATCTCCCATAGCAACCACCGTATCTCATTCTCCTATTTCCCCATACTCCCTAAGAAGCAAAACAACACCGACGCAGCGATCCCCGCCGCTTTCAACAATTTCTAACCTCCAATCATCCCCTATCATACCAAAATTTCCCTCCCCCCATTTTGACATTTGCTCTATCATGCCAGAAGGCTCGGAGACACAACCCCCACGGCAGGGGAGCAAAAGAGAAGGAAAACCGAAAGGCAGAAAAGAAATAACAAAATAAAAGGATCTCAGAGACCCCAGAGTATTCAAGGTCGAGTTACTCGAAGCATCCGAATCCTTCATGAAAAAATAATGAATCAAGGGAGATATCGTAACCCCCGGAATATTTATACCCCCTTCCATGGAAGCTCTGAATAATGATGGTACAACGCTACGATATAACAAAGACAAATTCTACATGAGCGTACATAGTGGGCTGCCCACCTTAATTGATTATAACCCTTGTTCATATCGGCAGGACTAACTAATCTAGAGAAAATGATATTTTTCACTCCTAATAGCGGGAGTCCCCGCTCCGCTTCACTCCCAAATCCAGAACTCTGAGTAAAACAAGCCACACACCTACAGCGGCGGTAACCAGCAACCCGAATCTGCCAAACGGAAGAGAGCCAGCAGCGGACTCGCTGCCGGCGAGCACCACTCAACCCATCCCGCTTTCTGCCTCCGGGCAGGCCATGTCTGTGTAAAAGTGTCCATGACAAAAGCCATCAAAGATGCCAAACTGGCAGCAGATTTCTACATTGGGTATTCGTGGATAGTTACAGCACAATGTTGAGAGAAGGGTATATATATAAATGAACAAGTACAATTAGGCCCACCGGTGATTTAGCGCTAGAGAAGACGTATATAAGACAAAACGGAAACAAGATTTGATCTTGTAATCCGTTAGTAGACATGCCTAGAACTTCTAGTCTGACCAGGTATTTGAGGATGCGACTCCGGTGCTTCGTAATCGAGATGTGCTATTCCCGGGGCGTAATCCTTCTCCATAGCTCCCTTCATTTCTGAGAAAACGCGAAAATGTTCATCGAGTGATATTTGATGTACTGTACACACAACAAAAGAGGCCGTGATCCAGATACTTGAAGAAATTAAGTTTATATTCTTGGTTGTCTGGGATGTTGATAGTGTGGATGATGGCTTAGCGCCCCGATAGTAGTATCATATCAGGGATAAGAGTTGAGAGAGGAAGTGAAGGGGTAGGGTCGATATCGAATGTCTCAGAGATGGCAGCCGCAGAGGGGGGTGAAGGGTTTTATTTAGTGGCTTTACGACGGCAGAATTGTCGCGCTGTCTAGGGAGGATTTTTGGGTTACTCGGGAAAGTTTGGTAGAGGGGTCGAAGATTGGATGATATAGACAAATGGTCTCGTAGAGTGATATGATTTCCCTCCGGATCGACTGGAGACAGCCTCTTGAATTAAAATTATTGACTTGTTGCCTATCATCTCTAGGTTTGGGCGCTACTTACTCGGTCGGGGCCTACAAGGCTAGCGTTTTAAGTGTTCACGGAGTTAGGCCAGGTTCTCTCGCTTATTCTGTCTTGGGAGTAGGAAGGGTTTCGGCCAGGCTTCCGGTAGTGGCTAGTGGGTGCAGTCCTACAGGCAGGCGGTCCCAAGTGTCGAGGTCGTTCGGTTGTTGGAGGTTGGCGGCCACTCGGGAGTAGATCTTCTGAAAGCCCGTAACACACCTCGCATCGCGATGTTAGGCTCCAAGCGCCTGACGGTGTCTGAACAATCCCCCGACTTCAGAGTTACGCTTTTGCACTCCTGTAGCAACCTCACCACATTTTCGTGTCGCCGCAGCCTCGCCCATGCAAGCGGCGTCCTCCCGCTGTCATCCGGTAAGCAAGGATTAAGGTCCTTCACTTCCAGGAAGATCCTCACCAGGCCCTCACGGCCAGTCGCCGCCGCGTAGGAAAGTGGTATTTTGCCAGAGGTGTCTGATGGGTTTGGGTCAATATTTTGCCGCTTAAGCAATAGCCTTACGATGCCCTCATTTCCCAGGCCGGCACTCCAGTGGAGGGATGTTCGACCGTTTTCGTCACCCCAGTTTACGTCAGCGTCGGGTACCTCCAGAAGTTGCTCCACGACGCCTTTGTGATTGTTGGTTACCGCATGGATGAGTGGTGTTCGGCCGTGCTCATCGAACGAATTGTGGTCGACGTCTTTCCTTCCCACGAGTAACTTTACGACATCCCCGTGCCCGTTCTTGGAAGCCAGTGCCAGCGGTGTTTGGTAAATTTTGTCAACCGAGTCAGGCTCAACATCTTGCCGTTTGAGTAGGAGACTTACGACGTCCTCGTCGTCATGCTCAGCAGCCCAATGTAACGGCGTGTAATATACTGGAATGTTTGGATTAACCTTCTTATTGTGAAGAAGTAGTTCGATTATTCCCCGATGGCCATTGCCGACAGCACAGAGTAACGGGGTTCGTTTATGAAGATCTTCCGGGGTATTCGGATCCACATTTGTATTTTCCAGAAGGAGCTTGACTATACCCTCTTGCCGGGAATTAACTGCCCACAAGAGTGGCGTTCGACCCTGATTGCATTTAGTGTTGGGGTCCACACTGTTTTGCGCAAGGAGCAGTTGCACGATGCGCTCGTGCCCTCTCTCAGCGGCCCAGGATAGGGGTGTTCTGTAAAATAGGGTGTCTGGGAAATCAGGCCGGACGTTTCTCATCCCGAGGAGCTGCTTCACTACTCCTTCATGTCCGTATCTTGAAGCCCAGACGAGTGGTGTGCTGGAGCTGGAGTCGGTCCGATTCACCTTCCGGCTCCAGCTCTCGTTCTGAAGCAAACTGCTGGCGAAATCATCGATTCCAAGGAGCGCTGTGTAGTGCAGCGCGGTAAACCCGGGGGCACAGCTTTGTTGGTAGAGCTCCGGCCAGACCCCCTTCTCCCTAAAAGAGTATACGTAGCACTCAGAGCCCTCTCGGTAATCAGTGAGAAGGATGAGCGCGAGGGACTGAACAGATGGAGTCGTTTGCCGTCGGGCATGGGTTACCCAGTATGATGAAGCGTATTGGCCCAACAAGGTATCTTCTGGAATTCGCTTACTACCCTTCGAGTTCAGATAGATTAGACAAACCCCCGCAATTTCCGAGTGAGCCATCTCGAAAATGCCAAGGGATTCACAAAGGTGGTTTCGCAAAGTGAAATGTCTTAGTCTAAGGGTTGATGCCTTTTTGTCCAGTGTGACAAGCCCCTGGGAGCAGCCCAACACTAGCTCAATCAAACAATCCACGTTGAAGCCAAACTTGTCAGACCCAAGATTTGTCCGTAAGGCATGACAAAGCTCCCCCGCTTTCATTTGCCGCTCAGAGTGAGATACCCATAAAAGCACTTTCATCACTATAGCTCTTGACCGTTCGCCTAGCTTCATGATCTGATTCAATCCCATAGTGTACACGTCTCCCACACACCCACAATTGGCCATTTTTTCCAACCTCCCCCTCCGGTCGGCGATTGTGTTCTCTGCTAGAATTGCATCAATCTTGAAGGAGGGGAGGAGGAATCTTGTTACAATTGTCAGCTATAGTCAAAGTCTTCTTCTCTTTTTTTTGGACATCACGGGTTTTAATACATACATCTCGGAAGTAGCCTTTGGAACAATTCTTATAATATCCACTCGTAAATCCTCATCCATAGCGTCGGGGTGCTTATCCAGCGCTAACCTCATCCTCAGATATCCTTCGATATCCTCTTTGGGAGGTTCTATATGTCTCACCTGTACACCTCCAGTGAAACCTCTCTCCACCTCATCCTGTATATCAGGCCTACCAGTGAGATATAACCGAGTGCGAGGCAAATCCTCAATTACTTCTCCCAATGCACGGAGCAGCTTTGGTCGATGCTCTGCTGGAAATTCGTCCAGCCCATCAATGCATATATATGCCCGGGGCACTGAGGAAAGTACGCAGAGAAGCATATTAAGAATTTCAGGAAGTCGAGCAATACCGCCGTCTAATCTTCTTTTTGCCCGGTCGAACGCCTCATTTATTTCCCTAGGGACCCTCTTGATTTCCGACACTATTTGCTTAAGCAGTGTGCCTAATAAACGTGTGATCGCTTGGTCTCCGTGGGCGTAGAAGTCACAATAAACGCCGGAGACGATCTCATTTTGCTCGTCCCCCTCGCGCAGTCTGTCTACTAAAAGAGAGCTAATGTTGTTTTTCCAATTAGCTTAAACACCCCCTCCGCTCAATAGAACGGGTTTTTCTTTTTACCTCAGGTAGGTCTTGCCGACTCCAGCACTCCCGTAGCCAAACAAGACTTGGTTGGTAGCATCGCTCTCTCCAGATCGCCATTTAAGAAACTCGTCCGTTTGGAGAAACCACTGTCCTACTCCATCCACTCGGTCATTACTGATATCTTCATGTCTTTCCCAAGGCACTGAAGGGGATATCCATTGAAGAATCTCAAGCCTCCGATTAGCTATCGCTATCGAGGCTCCAAATACCCTATTATAACGGCTGTCTAGACTCTCGGGAGAGCGAACATTCGAGGGCAGATAAAATACCCTATTATAACGGCCGTCCAGATCAGCAGAGCTAACATTCGAGGACAGATCAACAAGCTCTATCCCTTGGTTCATATTGAGACGCTAATGTTGTCAGCTGTGGTGGCAAGGAAATAGAGTTAGGGAGCGAAGAGAGCGAGGGGATGGTATCCTCTGAGGATGCAAGAGGTTGGTGGTTTTATAACAAATGGTGACCGGACAACTGCAACAGAGTAGTTGCATGCCATGGAAGGCAGCATTGCGCTTCGTAAGGGAGACAGGTGGACTAAAGTTAGGAATCCCATCGTCAGTAAGAGCGATAGAGAGGGGTCTGAGGCTGCTGCAGTTGATACACAGCGCCCGTATCTTCCTGCATAGGTTTAACTCCGGTATAGTACCAGCGCTCCCTAAAGTCCTTCTGGGATAAGGCATAAAAATTTGCAGTAGCCTAATCATCATGATAAACCGATTGGCACGGTGAGCACTAACTACAAAGTGATGGAGATATTAAGTGCCCGTGCGCACAATTGCCGGTGTTCGTCCGGCCGAGGCGCGATGCTCGGCGATTCGTTTTGGTAATGGCCTAGAATACCAGTATTGTGAGCAAAATTATTCAAAATCGTTCTAGAAAATGGCGAGCGATTTTTCGCTACCATAGTAGAAATACCCACTCCATCTTCTTTCAATACCGGTTTCCAGACTACTAGTACAAGTGCCGGGGGAGATGTTTTCGTATGAGACAGGGGTTATTTTGCTGGTTAGCTACCATTCCATTGTACGAAAACATCTCCCCCGGTACTTGTACAGTACCCTTTGGAAAAAGGCGCGGGTGCTAAGCAGTACATCTATCACACAATTGCCCCAAGACAATCGACCAGATGAAACCTCCCTCAATAGTTCCTCTGGAAGATCATTCATAATATCGAGAGCGTTCGGGATAGCTAAAACACTATCTAGAGGCTTTAAGTCTCCAGGTAAAAGCTCCCATCAAAGCGGACAGGTTGCGAACATTTATCCCTTGATTAGAAATCTCCCCACCGCCCTCACTATACTAGTGGATTAATTCAGCCTCAAATCCCAACTTTTAAGTATGACGACAATGTTATGCTACTTCTTAGCCCCCTTCGCCTGGAACCACACTGATAATATACCTCAACTTAGGCCAGAAGTACTTGTACAGTACAGCACGGTATATGGCAAAGGACAATTGTCCATTTCTCCCCTTCACGAACGGCTTAAGGCCCACTGCCCGGGGCCTTGTCCCATGCACTATGAATGATTACCCCGGTAGGCACGGGGGAAGCGTTCCTCCTTGGTGATTGCGGTGGTACAGAGACGCCCACAAACACGAGGCAGAGGCCTGCGGTCTATTCCAGGGTGGCGAAACTCCCTAGTCGCGAGAGTCGGAAATTCCTCGGAGCCCGATTAGCTGGTATTTGTTTATGATGCCTATTTTCCCCGTAGGTGCCCGTAGCGCAATATGATGATGCCGTAATAGACCGTGTCGGCGACACGGGGAGGCCAACAAATTTGGTCATAATATTCCGGTGGGCCATGTGCGCGTCCCGCAGCCCGATGCTTTCCTCATCCAACTACCGGCAGAGGGCGGCAAGTACCTAAGTGAAGATTAAATTGAGTCCCTGCCGAAGTGCACAAAAGCACAAAGCACGCCCAGACCTTGTAGAAATGCGCTCTGTCTCGCCGGAATGGAGGCGGTGTCTTCAGGGGGGTCATTAGAGATCGGGAACCAGATAGTAGCAAGGTAACTTAGGAGACTATCCGACCGGGCGATCGTGTTGTCTTGAAAATACTGAAATGTTACACAAACAAGAAACTGGCCAGTCGTTTTTAAAACCACACCAAACCAACAAGAGGAGATCGGAGGCTCAACCCAGAGAGTCTTCGTCATCTCAAAGGATTCGTATAAAAAATTAGGCTATTTCTAAGCCTTACTCACGCCTTTTATTTGTTCTACCATATTTGCTCTCAGGGCATCATACTTGGTGCCTGCTCCCGGTTGGTAGAGTATTGTCTCCGAAGGACCTCAAGTCTCCAATCCCGGGGCTGGTCTTACGGCTTAGGAAACTTGAGCACGCTCTTGGTCAGAACAGAAACCGACACCCACCCGGTTTTCCGTACAGGGTGCCCGCCGCCGGAAGGCGCCTGCTTACCACCGTAGGATCAGAGGAATCCAGAGATTTTTTAGGTAGTCCAACTCGACATGAAGATTCATATAATTAAACACCAGGTTACAGAAAACATGCTAGGAACCCCGAGTGCCAGGGTTGACAGCAAAGAGCCCCAAAACACCTCCAAGGGAGTCAATTTCTATGGGACTTCTACAAGTACATTGCAACCACACTGCCTGGCTCCACTCGCTTACAGCTAGCAGCTTGCATGGTAAATTAAATTCCCCCTGACCCCCTTCCATCCGGTTACCATTCGATTACCCTAAGATCAAAATCTGCTATCCACCCTTGTGATGGTTGGCTAACCTTGTACATTTTGCGTAGAAAACCCGGTGGGTATCGGTTTCTTTTTTCGCTAAGTTGGTACTGACCCCTAAGGTATGTTCAGCCGTCTGGGCTCCAGAGAGAAAGTGGGCCATGTAAAACAGATTGAATATTCGAGTACTGTACAGTAACTAGCTAATCGGCCCGTAAATGGTAGGCCTGGCGGGGGACAGTCCGCGAGTATATAGACTACAAGTACAGGTAGTAGCCAGCTTGTAGTTTAGTGCACGTGCTAGTCTACTTGCGGTTTTCAAAGTATCTGGATGCCTTGGCGCTTAGTTACGACTGGAGGATTTAGGCGCAAATTCGGACGTCTTAGCACCTAGGCATCTGGATGCTTTTGAAAACCGCAAGCTGGATACCGGCAGCGGTGGCATTTTCATGACATCATGCAGCTGAAAAACTCAATCTGGTTGAACCCAGTTATGATAGGCCCGATACATAAAATTTAGTCTGAAATTTCCGACTTTTGAAAAGGGACCAGAAAAGGGACTAGAAACGCTGCAGAAAGAAAAGAAAAAAAAGAAAAAGAAGGCTCCTGACCCCCTCTGAGAGACTCACGAAAGCGGAAAATCACCGGACCTTACCAGAGGAAGCAAGTCCAACTACATAGCGCGCATTGTTCGGTTACAATTTTGCGGTGCCCAGCAACCAACCTGCGGGGAGGACAGTTCCTCACCGCCGGCCAATCAAAGCTCTTCAGAAAACAAAAAGAGGAAAAAAATTATGTACCGTACTCTACCCGTACTAACGCTAGATTAAGGGAGAAAGCTATCATACTAGCCAAGATAATCCATCCCCACAGCTAGTAGTTCTCCCCCAGTTATCAATTTCTTTCCGCAGCCCCTAACCCCCGCAAAATTAATCATAGACCAAAGAAGAAATTCTACCCACTCAAATTCTTCAATTGCGCCATAACCGTCCCTCTCCCTCCCCCAAGTTCCCACGCGGAGGAGAAACCCTGAGCTAACACATCCTTCCAAAGTGCGCCGACGCAGATCCCGAAGAGGAATAGAATTAACACATGCAGCGGCTTCAACCGTGAAAGGGAGTTTGTGGTGTACTATGCTTTCGTCAATCTATATAGCACAAGGGGCCGGGAAGGGGGGAAGGGGAGTTACAGTAACGTCCCAATCCTTGGCTTTTATAAAGAGTGATCTGTAGTAGTAGTGCAGTTGTGACCATGGGTATGTCATTGCGTTCCAGCCGTTTGAGGTATACCACTTTCACGCCCAGTTAGTCTTGGATGGGCTTGGAGGGGGAGTTGGAGGGAAGGGCTACAGATGCACATCCGGTACTCCAGACAGTCTTACGAAGTTCCGCTTGAATCCAGTTTACATATTCCTTTTCCGCTTTCTCCTTCACTTCCACCCGCGATGCATAGCCTCTAAGTACAGGCTCTAGCACCCGGAGTGCGTAATCAACCGTGCTGCAATACCGACCTTATTAGTCCAGCCTCCGTGTAAGAAAAGGGAAAGAAGGCCCTACTTCTCAATCGTAATAAGGGCAGAAGTGTGCCCAGTAACACTATTAGGCCCCAACAACATGAAAAGGTTCGGAAAGTCGTGCATGGCGGTGGTATTGTATGCTCCAATCCCGCCAATTCCATCCCAATGCTGGTCCGCAGTGACTCCATTTCGACCAACGACTTCCATGCCCTTGAAGAACTTCCCTGAAGTTTGGAAGCCTGTTGCCAGAACTATTACGTCCACATCGTGAATTTCGTTACCGCCCCTGATCCCACGGGGGGTGATCTCGATAGCCTTTTCTTTGTGAACTTGCACGTTTGGTCGATTGAGCGAGGTTAAATATCCGACGTCCAGGACACGCCGCTAATGCAACCATAAGCAACCCTTCACCTTCGACTAGATTTGCGAGAGAGGGGGAAAGAGCAAAAAAAAAATACCTTGCAAGCGATCTGGTAATCCGGGAGTAAAAGCTTATGGTACCTCTCAGGCACCTTGCCATAAAGATACTGTGTCGCCTGTTCACGTACCCGATCCCGCTGCCCCTGCGAGTACCGGGACGGCCCAAAAAGGCGAAAATCCCACTCCGTTGAAGCAAACACTAATAGGCGGTGAAACCTATATGCCAATGGCACATTCTTATACTTCCACCTATCAAAACCTGAGTACTCAATAACCGGCGGCTTCAAAACCCAATGCGGGGTTCTAATAAACTGCTTGACAACCTCGACTTCCGGAGCAATGGCAGGCACAATCTGTGTTGCTGTACACCCACTCCCGATAACAGCCATCCTCTTCCCCTTCAAGTCCACAGAGTGGTCCCAGCAAGCGGAGTGGAATACACGTCCTTTGAAAGTCTCGAGACCGGGAAACCTTGGGTAGTTCGGCTCGACTAGTAGCCCCTGCGCCGTGAACAGGATCTTGCATTCGTGGAAATGCACCTCTCCCGTTTTCAAGTCTTGTAAAGATAGGCGCCAGCGGCCGCGGCCTTGGTCCCATTGAGCTTTTGTCACGGCTGTGGATAGGCTGAGTCGCTGGGGTATTCCGTATTTAGAGGCTACTCTGTCAATATACTCCTTTATTTCACCCTGGGGTGGTAGTGAGCAGGTCCAGTCCGGGTTCGGGGCGAAGGAGAAACTATATAGTGCGCTCGCGACGTCACAGGCGGCACCTTCCGGGGTAATCAGCCATGCTCTGTATCTGGAACCTGAATTGGGAAATGCCTGGGTATGTATTAGACCACCACGTCCCCCCTATCCCGTCGTTTTTCTCGTAAATGTGAAAGTCGGTAAAGTTGTATTGAATTTGTAATTGGGATCCAAGGGATATGGCCGCCAGTCCTCCTCCCACGCATACTATCTCGTTGTACCTCGGCGGGGCGGACAATGAAGAACTCGTCTTTGATGCCATAATTTTAGTGCGTGCGGAGTCTAGGCCGTACCTATTAGAAGAAGCACTCAGGATAAAGTAGAGCGAATAAGGTGATTCTCTGCGACCGATGTAACAGTAGCGGGGGACTGCCGCCCTTTATCTGTCTAGCTTTACTCTGGGGTTCATGTAGGCATACCAAGAATAAATTCAATTCATATGCAGTAAGCCCATAGCCCTCCTCAGTTGACCAGGTAGTTGTCACGGTTTATGTTTCCCTACCTACTACACTCATAGCGGGGAGAGGAAGTACTTAAGTACACCCATCGCGCCACTGTCGCGGTTAGCCAAATGTACATCCATCGGTAGCTCCTGCTTTGCACGCATTCGGTCTAAGGGATGAGGAAATCATGACATCAATCCCAACTCCAACAAAACACCGGAAACTCCTGATCAAGCGTCCCCAAACCCGGACGAACGTTTCACAAAAACCGCACCCAAGCCAACATAGCCAAGTTAATTATTCGGGGCCAAGAGACCATATGACACCGTACTGTACCCGTACAATTACCTATCAATCACACATATTGGAAAACCGAGTCTAGCATCGGCTTCCTATTCACTATTTGGAGACAAGAGCATTAGCGCCAAGATGGATACCCCGAGTGATGCCTGACGACAGCACTAGTACGGGATATATGCACTAGAGTTGTGTTTCCGTTCGTTAGACAGATGAACACAGTGTGCCTCCTGCTGCAGCCTGACTTCCGGTTTCGAACAGCACAGTGCCTGCCTAGGCCGAGTGATCGAATATGCCCTTTATCAAGAGAGCAACACCAACCGTAAGACAGCATCGTGTAACCCACCGCCCGCAAGCGTAGGCCATTTAAAAAAAAAAATCGCGGGAAGGGGCGCTAGTTCACCCGTCCCGCATTAATAAATCAACCACAATCTCGCATTAGGATCGGGGACGGTGGGGGAATATGTTACTCTTACCGTTACCCTACCACCGGGTAGGGAATGTGTTGGGGTAGCGGGTTGCCTGCAGGCGCTTATGTGAACACTGCTTGTTTGCGCTCGTACAGCACAGTGCTACGGCACAAGAAGTTGAAAGAATCTCCCGACAGCCACTGCTGTGCTGCTCCTTAACTGCGATGCTTCTGTGCTTAAAAATCCGGGAGATTCTTGCTGTCGATGATTTTTGAGAATACTTCCCGCAGCTCGCTACAATACTGTACCGCGCGCCCGATATCGCGGTACAGTATTTTAGCCGTTACTAGCCAACGGGCGAGAGGAGGGGGGTTGTCTAGGGAGAACCTGCGCATCCGAGGTTTGACAGTATAGGTGAGAATACGGGTTGCGTGACTGTGAGGCGGATGGTGGTGTAGCGATTGTCCCTTTTCTGGCCAGAGGTGCAGAAGAGATTCCGATAGTCCTTGCAATTCGCTTGTGGTGGTGGAGATGCCGGGACGGTACCGCAGCTCAGAGGGCGGGACCCGCTCAACTACTCGTACATGTGGCGGGGATCCAGAAAATCGAGGATGTATAGGAAAGCACCCCGCTGGGATTGTGATGCGGGGATTCCTTACTAAGTTGAATCACGGGTATGGGGAACTGGAGTTTTTCGAACCCCCGACACAACCTTCTTCAACCCGCGAGACCCCATCAGGCACGCTCAGTCAACCAAACCCCTGACCGGAGCAGCAGTACAAGTATAGTGCGGGAATTAACTGCTCTTCGCTTGATTGCACCTTTGCTCCGCTCCCCACATTCTATCATCATACGCCGCAACCCTCCCGAGCGGTCAGGGCGATCACGCGCCGTTAGTGCTCCAAGTCGCCAAGTCCATCCAAGACGGGAGAGGACACGAAAAACAAGACATGTATCGCCTTTAGATAGAGGAACGGTAGCCAGCTGTAGTGACTAGAATTAGTCAAGGCACAGGGTAAGACTGTGAGCACAGTACAGGCATCAGTTCTACAAACACGCTGGGAGCACAGGATACTCTAGTTCACCCAAGCCGCTAGCGCGCCCATAGAATCCCTCCCCACCTCACAATCCTACCGATACAAGTATCGTACCGGTAATCAGTAATCCGGGTGGACGCAAATATCCCAAAGAAGGCACGGCCATGCATATCCTGCCCCGTAAGTAACACATCGGAGATCCAAGGCTTCGAGGACTTACTACGAGCTACTCAAATCGAACCGGCATGCATCTTAGGACAAACTACCTTCTACACAATCAATAGGTCTTATTCCGGAAAGGAATCCCTTTCACAATGTCGCGGAATTGGGTATTGGGGTACTTGTCCCAGGCAAGTATTCGAAAATACGAACCGCGAGTTTATATGGGCGCTCAGACACGCACGGATTTTTTACCATATATTTCGCGAATCCCTGCCTTATCCCTGTTTTCGAATACTTCTTGCCTGTAACGAGTACAGCCGAGTGGGTCTGGTTATGGTGATGATCTGGAAGGAAGAAGCAAAGAGAGAAGGCAGGTCGGAGGTAGGTTGATCCGGTAGAGTATGGCTAGGGGAGGTTTTGGATCTTTTCTAACCACTGTATTTCTGGGCGAAGTTCTTGTACAGAAAGCACCGTGTGGCAGATTACTCGGGTAAGGTGTTTAGGGAACGTTCCCTCTCAATGCTTGCCACGACATAGCACAAGAGGGGTATGGCTACAAATCAAGACAGAGACCCATTATCTCGGTCAAGAGAACTGTCAAGGAAATAGGCAGTAATACACCCGTAAGCCATGGGCGTGCCCTATAACATGTTACTTTAGGCAGCGATTGAGCTGAACTGTTTGTGCGAGGTTCGGCTTTATGAAATTACCGCACGGAATGCTACCAGCGATCAGAAGAAACCACACCCCACCCGACGCCCCCCCCTCCCGGGGACCAAAATTGAATAGAAACGCTTCCTGTAGTAGATTTGATAAATGTTACAACTGCGGAGGTCCTCGGGTGATCCCCCCACAAAAAATCAACCAACCGGCAGCTGCCCGTGTCAAGTGTTTGTTATTTGGTTTAATCGAAGAACCTAATCGCAGACCATGAGGTCTTTTGGAGAGATGGAGGTTAAAATAATAGTTCGGAGGTCGCTGTTATTGCTGTTTTTCAAAAAAAAAAGGGGGGGGGGGGATGGTATAGTTAGTAATGAATCTTCGAGCCCAAGGCCTAACCCCTCAGCATGCCAGACTAATTCATTTATCATAAAAGTCGCTTTCCTACCGTGCCAACCCTGCCGATCACACCCCCACACAAAACTAGCGAATCCTAAACCAGGGCGGGATCTGCAATCTTAATCTACAGTACGGTATCATACCGGTAGTCTAAAAACACCCGGAAAACTCAAACCCCAGACATTTACACCCCTTATACACGTTCCACCGCACTCAAACACCGGGAGGCATATATGAAGCGATGAGAAATAAGGGCGGTCAGTCGGTCATTTCACTTCCAGCTAGCAAACCCAATGCCCAGTGGACGAGGCCAAAGTTAATCGGAACCCTGATACTTCCCTCCATTGGGCTAGCCGGAATTGAGAGTCATTCAGAACTACCAGTGCCTAAGTTAGTGGATGGCGGCGGGGATGCCACCCCCTAACTGCCAGAGGAATTGAGGATATTCCCTTGAGCGCAACCGCAGTCATCCTCTCACGCTGTCACTAAATGCCCAGGTCAAGTGTTTTACATACTGCCGGCTTCCCTAACATCTCCGCTGCCAGTCTCAATTCACCACGCATCACACTATTCCACCAAATAATACATGGGGAGTATCTATTTCCTTCTTTTCCCTCCGCTACGTTATACTTTTTCTTTTCAGGCCCAAGGAAATTTCCAGAATCCCCAAGGCTCCAACACCAAGGCCAAACAAAATCAGGCCTCGCACAATAACTCTTTCCAATCTACCCTTACACGTATTAGCCCCGGGAGATTGGAAAGTTAGGGGGAAAGGAGGAAGAAAAAAAGAGAAACTCAATTTCGGTGCCTCCAGTGAGACTTCTATGACTAGTTTTTACAAAAGTGAGTGAATATCTGGGATGCTGAGATAAAGTGCGAGCGCTCAGGAAGCCACCAATAGGCAATGGGCTCCTAAATGAGTTTCTGTCAATGATAATTCCCAACTCATATATACGGTAGTGTCCTAGCCTATCAAATTACATCGCTTATCCACGAACTACCCTAGATGGGCCAGCCCACCCGTGGTGACCCCTAGTGCCCTCCAGGCGATAAGCTTATATTGAGTTTCCCGGTCAGGCAATCCTTACAACAGTCCCTGAATATATTGCATCAAAGCCAGGCTCTAATACCGAACTGAATCATCATGTCTCCCTGCTCATGGCACAAATCTATAAAAAGACTAAAGACTTCGTCTGTTACCTAGATATGTTCCTGGTCACTGACCCACGCCGTGACAGATGAGGATACACCCCCGAGAACCACCGCTTAGGGTTAGCCCTGCCTTTGTGGTATTATACCGAGTCTTTCAGGTCTCAACAACCTTCAAGATACCATCATACCACGAGAGCCACTCAGCAGAGCGAGAAGTAACTTGCCTTGCATTTTTGACCACTTCCTAACCAGTGACAGCCTCTTGCGGCCTGTGCTGCACGACCTCGAATCATACAGGGAGGCCCATTCCGAGGCAGTGCCGAGGCACTGAATTTTATAGTCGCAGCTTACTCCACTAGCATATATCAGATCATCTTATCCCCCGGGGTGGTTATTTCTCGGGGGTATCCACCATGTTTATCCAGAAGTACTCACTGAACCCATATATCCCATAATACGAAGCGAAACTATTTTTTGTGCTTCCTTCCACCGGATACCCGAACTAAACGCGTCTGCAGAGCCACACCCCCCGAAACCGGTCACTAGCTATATATCCACTTGCGCATCACGGGCTGGAACACATCATCCAAACCCCCTCACCCCCGCAGTTGACATCAATGTTTCCATTCGTCTACTCCCTCCTCCTCCCAATTCGCTCTCTCAACCTAGGCTGGGTCACCGCCGAAAAAAACACCCACTTCCCTTGTGGGCATACCCCGCCGGAGGCCACCACATCGCCCGCAAAATCATAGTAAAGGTCCCCTCCCCCACGGACTCGCAAGAGTACCAGATCCCCGCCTACCCCAAAATCACCTTCAGGAGCATGAGCATGGACAAAGTGAACATCAAGGTCATGTCATTCTGTTACGACAAGTACGTGAGCCCAGAAACCACTCATGCGCAAAACATCTGCCGTATATCGGTGGGGCCAGCCTAGGACACCAAGGAGCAGTTTGACTCCCAAGAGAACTATAAGAGCAATTATTACACAGAGAACGCGCAGTGCTTCCTCGATAATGTCCTGCGAGGTCAGGCGTCGATGGACCATTTCCTGAAAGAGAATGGCAAGGAGCTTGAGAATTGATGGAGCATGAAGAAAAGGGGAACTTCTCCGATGAAGGTGGCTGCTGGGCCCTACCCTCCAGCTGTTGGGTCCGATGCGGTTCGCGGAGTCAAAAATTGTGCTCCCCTAAGCGGGGCGGAGGCAAACAAACCTCACATCGCACACAAGCAGACGATGTCTACCCGGATTATGGATGTGGAACATACTATCCCTGCAGAGCTCTATAAGAAAATACCAGGCGGCGCCGTGGCGCCGGCTGCTGCTCAGCGTCGTAAGTCGGGCTCCCATAACCGGAGAGGAATTTCGAGGCACCTTGAATTTCCGGGGGATCATGGAGGGGGGGTGGGGGGATGATTTAGCTCTATTCTTATCTAGGACGGGATCCTACTGTATACTTTTTTATCCATACCTCCCCACCCTTCCCCCCTTTTTTTATTCCTTTATACCATATATTGCGCTCCCGGTAGTAAATAGGCACTCGGATGACAAGTCAGTACCGCAACCTCAGTGTACATTACAGCATTCCCCAGATAATTAATTCTAATGAATACGAGAGCCGGAAAAAAACCCCCGATCGAAACTATTACAGCAACTATTACAGCAAGAGGGGTGCAACAGCCACAGGGTATCAATCAAGCAAGAGGTAATCACTTGTGTACTGGTGTGCGAGATAGCTACTATGGTGAAACCAATTCCCGCCCGGTCAGGACACTACCGTCTCACGACCGTACTCCTCAGGGTAGCAAGGCCTATCCTTGTTATCAACTTTTTCCACCATTCCCCCCATAGAATCATTAGCGAGGTGCGAAGGATGCAGTTCAGTATCTATCCGGAAGACTGATATATAAAAACCGGTGTTTGAGCTGAGGAACATGAGGCCAACAATTTCCCAGTCGGGTGTTCCCCGGTGTGCAGAGGGGCCACCAGATAGATTGGTCAAAGGCTGCTCTTTCTCCCAAAATCAAAGGAAGGAAAGCAACTTTTCCTAAAAAGAAAAGAAAAGAAATTGTTTTGTTTGTGTTCTACTATCATACCCCGCCGACCGCCAACCTCATCTTTAGGAGTGAGCCCTAGAATCGGGTTCTACCACCTCGTATGATAGCAGATCTAATTCGCGCTAGAGCCCCATTGGAGAGGACCAAGGTCTTCAGTCTCCCAGCTCCTGTAGGGCAGGATTCCTTAAATCTCCTACCCTACGTAACGGATCATTCGATAGTATGATAACTCATTTTTAGAGGAATGGAATTCCTGGACACCTGCTAATCGCACAAGAGGTTAATTGTTTCTTGACATGTTAACCACTCCACCAGCTAGGTACTTTCACATCATACCGCTACAGGGATGGATGCTTATCCTGTTCCCCTTGATTTTCACCTAAGATTAAAGGCAGCGATGCAATAGCCACAATATTATTGTATTTCTATTTTCAAATTTTATTTAACTAGGTTGGAACCTCTATAGTGCTAGATACAGTAGAAATCTCCCTGGCATCCCAAACATTAGCGTACACCCAACCACACCGTATAGTTCATTAGTGCACCCAATTGAAGAGGGAAAGGAAAATAAAGGAGTAATGATTTTCCACGATATATCCTAGTATAATCTACCCTAACGACTAGTCCCATCTTCATCTACACTAATCAACCTCCTCTAGAGTGACAGCATGGTCACTGGGGGGTAACAATATACAGCATAAATTATCTGGCGCTGTACAAGAGACCTAGCAGCGCTCTGACTAATATCTAGCCCGAAGATATGATTCCGGGATGAGAATAAATTCTGAGCTGCGAATAAAGATAGTATTTCTGTGTAGAATCTGCACCAGGCTATAGTATTAGTGTAGATCGAATGAACATACATCGTACTTAAAACATGCAGCCCTCCTATATGACCATATGGACCAGAACACACTTGTCGGCCCCAGGAAATGGACGGCATTTGCCAATATCCTAGAAACCCCAAACAACCGGTGGTTTTGAGACAAAGTCAAATTTTGAGTTTAATTTGGCATTAGTCCTACCCCAACTTGCCGCCTCTCGGGGAGAAAGGTACTGAACCCAACATCCCAGAATGTAACTTGGAATAAAAGTATCCTGTAATGCATTGAGGGTCAATACAAAGACAGCAAGTGAGGATGGTGAATTATTTAGCTCTATCTTGATTACAATTGACTGAACTTAGATAACCTTCAGAACCTTCACCTTTGGGCCCCAAGAAAACGGCCACAGGTAAACCTAAATCATCTGTTAACACAAAGACCTGCCACACCCCATACCCACAATGGGCGATGGTTGCCCCAGAGTGGCGGGATAGTGGGGGACATCCCTGTAGAGTTCAGGAATGCCACTCGTCTTAGCGAAAGGTGAAGATTATATCCATTAAAGAGTATAGAGTTAGAGAAAAGAGAATGTGAGTGACAGCCCATGATGTACTGAGAGCCTGATACAAAAAATAATTGTTCCCAGACTTCGAGATCTTGGTTATCTTGGCTCTTGGAATCCTAGAACCCCACGAATAGTGAGATTTTGGCTGTCATCTAGGCCTTGGGAACACTTGTCAAGGCGATTTAGGAAACGTAAGAACGGTGGCATGAACTTCCAAAACGGGATTTATTTTTCTATCTCGCAAGTCAGGGAAGGATTTTGCGATGATTAAATTTAGGTGTCTGGTTAATGGGATGAGCTCTGTGAGAGCTGGTGTCCGCTTGGCTAGTGATTGGTTCCCAGAACCTGGTATGTGGGATTTCGGCGATCTGCTTGGGCATCCCTCTACTCAAGCATATATCAGGAGATTGAGCGATACATACCCTGTTAGACCGTCTGATTCCTCGGCGGCTTTGAGGTGTTATGCCCAACCTAGGCGTATCTAGGTATCGTGAGATAGATATGGCCTTGGTTTTGGACGCTACAAATACAGCGAAACTTGGCTTTTTTTGTTTTTCTGTTTCCTTACTAATATTTTAAAACGGGGAAACAACGAATATAAATCCCGTCCATATTGTATATTGTACAATATATTTTTTGCAATGCATTAAATGTTTAATAAATTTTATAGCGGACGCTCTTTCACCCACTCACTCCATTCACAAGCCCAAATCACTCCACACAGATCCACCGTAACCAATTATAATTGCACAAATGAAACCAACCTTCTTCCCCCCATCCCTTCACCCCCGCCCACGGTCTATTCCATTGAAACAGCCCCAGAGTTCCAATATTCCTTAACCCCGAAGGTTAGTCCAACACCGGCCCTCTGCCCCCTTCTGATAATAAAACACGAGGACGCAAAAAAGCCTTATTCCGTTTACTTCTACCAGCCCTCCAACCAAATTGGTAGCAGTAGGCATTGGTGGGCAGCTAGAGAATGCACAAAGCTGAGAAACTCATGGACGAACGAATGAGTACCTTTATATCTAGCAAGAGGTAAGCTATCGATCAAAACATCGAAGGGGTGAAGAAGTTTGAAAAGGAACTGCACACCAAGATGTGGCGGAAGCAGACCAGATACCCTAGGATTCCCATGTCTGAAAATAGGGGGAAGAAGCTTGCGCAGGAGCCTCGAGGGGAGGGGGGAGGGTGGCAGTCAATTCCGCACTTGGGACTCCCTAGGAGGTGATACCTTTTAAGAATATGAAATTGCAACTGCAAGTATCGGTGGTTCGTGTCGATCATACAGCTATTATCATTGCTGAAGTCACTCATTCTATCGAGAGAGAGAAAGAGAAATATGAGTTATAATTTTTCCAGGGTTTATTTTGGTATGGTCTCAGTCCTCTAGGTTTTGTGGCGCTATGGGCTGGTGCTTTATTATGTACGATCTACCCACACACTTGGAACGACGCCAGACGGGCAAACAACGGGATTGGTAGCAATTCCATCTAATTCCCTACTTCACCCCCTTGTCGATTGCTATTGTTGCACGGAGCTCTCAAAATACCACTGGGGGATCTAGAAAATAGAACTCTTTGGTTCCTGACCAATATTAGCCACCGCGTGCCTGGAAATTTAAGGTTAGATCCAAGAAGGTCACTGACGGAAAGAGCTAGAGAGATCCGGATCCCAGATTCACCTCTTAGTCTATTTCAGGATGAATTCCTATCAGAATGAAGTTTTTAGTGGTTTCAGATTGGGCCTATCCATTTGTTGACTTGGTTAGGATGCGGGGCGCAGATCGGAGCAGGTGATATAGTTTGGCCTGCACCCCGGGCATCTGGAATATACAGTTTCAAAGGGGCCTCCGAGATCCAAAATCTAAGGTACTCATGCAGCTGCCGCCCTCTCATTCTACATCGCCCCCTTGCATAGCTCTCCCTCTGAGTATTCAATCATGAAGGGAAATTGAGCCCAACACGCGACCTCCTCTCACGCTATCCTCTTGTAACCAAGCGCCAGATTGACCTCGAAATGACGTTTTTTTCTGCCTCTTCATCTCATTCACACGGAACCTTACAGTATGCCTACTCGTCCCTGGCAAGAAGTACCCGAAAATTGGACTTTGACCTTTTTTGTATGGGCGCACTGATGTGCACAGACGGTCGGCCATACAAAATCCCCTTGCTCTATCCCGGAATTATCCCTGAATTATCCCTGTTTTCCTCCTAAATTTTCGGGTACTTCTTGCCTGGGACAAGTACAGTATCTACTGCTGTACTGCGCAGGCTGTCCCGCCACTATCCCTGTTCCCGTTGGCCCCCATATCAATGCGATGTCCCCGAGAGCGCTGCATCTGCACCAGCGAACACACATGCGTAGGGCCACCACCAACCAGGCAGCCAAGGTCGAGGAAACGGCCGTTTCAGCCTTAAATTTTATGAACATTGGCCGTGCGATCGGTACCCTAACGTTCTTCCCGCCTGGTCATGACGTGTATAACAGATCTGACACCTTCTAGAAAACTATCCCACGTTACAGTACCCCTTATCCTCCTCTTCCACCACCCCATCCCCGCCTACCGTAGTTTATGCGAAACCACCCCGGGCACGATAAATTTAGCACAGCCTCATGATGTCAAACCACAAGGTCGCGGCCATTTCGAAATATGCAGGTACAGTGTGCTGCCGTGCGCACCGTTGAGCTGTGTGATAACGCGATGAAGATGAGGTGTGACGTTTCAGCCTTGTTCAAATTTTCTGCACTCGCATGAAACTATGAGATGGACAAATGAGTCGATGCGCTAGCTTTGTCAAACGAACGAATAATTTAGAAGTTGGATTGTGTGTCTCTAATTTGTATACGTGGAGGTGAGATATGACATTTGGCTGCACTTGGGCGGAGCGGCACCGGACGCTTTGCCAGCGAATGATGTGTTCTAAGGAGAAAATTAATTCTACCAATCCGAGGACCGGATCCCCCATCCAGCCACCAGCCGCCAATTGGGGTCGTTTAGTAACCATACAGAGGCCAAAACAAACCAGAATCGACGGTTTTCGAGCTACCATAACCCAACCACCATATGCGGAAACAGCATAGAAAGGAATTCAAAGAGCAATTTGCCATAACGGCACCCACAGGGGGGATGTGGAAAATTTTCTTTCAATTCTCCTAGAGCAGTGAGTGGAGTGTCCCTTTCTTCAAGGTACCTGCCAAGACTATGGTTTTTGTATGAGAGAACTACATTGCAACACACCTTACCCAGTTCATACGCCCACAGCTCTCTACAAACTTGAGATAAAAAACTGAAATAAATATATATTATACTTCAGACATGCTATGTTTTTTCAAATCTTTCCAAAGCTTCGGTTGAAACATGTGTGGATATATAATATAATAGCTCGAAAACCTGCAACTTTGGTGTGTTTTGGCCTTGGCATGGTTACTAAACGACCCGTATGGTCACACAACCCCCGAGTGCGCATTCATGCTCACGGTAAAATAGAGTATGCACCGCCACACCAGCAGGAGCCCGCTTGCTCTTGTTTTTTTCCCGCTCGCCCCCTCGCTTCGCTTCGCCCGGCCCAAAACAACCCCCCTCCCCACACCAGCTTCCGAAAAAAAAGAATAATAATAATAAACTCAAGAAAAAAATGGACACAGCTAGAATAGCAATAGCGACCACAACGACCACAGCACCGCTATTCGCAGCCCCCGCAACGCCCACAACTCCCCGCCTCAAGCGTCGTTCCACAACTAATACTGCGGCTAACAACGTGCACGTTTCGCCGTACCCGACGTCCCCCCGTACCTCCGAGCCCCCGTGTAAGCCCACATCTTCCTTGGCACGTAAACGAAGAAGCTCGATTATGTCCAGGGCGAGTATGTCACCAGGGGAAAGTGGCGGGAATGGATGGATGGAGGCGGGGGATCGCGAGAATAGGGGGGGTGTAGGGGACGCGGATATGGCGAGGGACGGAGTTGAGGAGGGATTCTCGAGGATTTCTCAAGCTATGGTTCGTTTCTTCCTTCTCTACCGGGGGCTATGAGCTCAGGGAGAAGAGGTAGTAGCTGAAGGGGGAGATTTGTGGTTGATGAGCTGAGCTGGTCTGTTTATTTGTTGGTTGGCCGGTAAACTGACGATGACGAACGAGCTTCACAACAGAACCTCCTCTCACTCCAACCCACTGTAACAGCAACTCCTACAACACCTTCTAATTTTGACGCGCCAGTGCATTGGCCCTCTTCCGAGGAACTACTCAAAGAGTCTTTACGCCAATCGTTGTCTGCCCTTCACGCTCTCTCGCAGATAAAATACCTCGTTGAAAAGTCCCCCTCATCGATGGATGAGCCGAACGGTGAAACTGGGGGTGGCGGGGTTAGCGAGGTAATGGGAGTTTATGATAGAGCGATGCATGAAATGCGCGCAGCTGCTGAGATACTTGTGCGTTTAGATCGAGATACTACTTCCCCCAGAGCAGCTTACTAATCCGATCACAGACATGGGCGGAACGGCACCTTGCAGAAGAGAAAGAGATTGTAAAAGAGCGGTTGTTGAAAGGGTAGTTTTTCCACTTTTTTCTGTTTATATGATGAAAGGGTGCATGAGGTGGGGTAATGAGCGGATGTGATTCATAAGGTATGTATTAGCACCAGCGACCTTTGAACTTTTGTAAAAGGCGGAGACTCATTTTTTAGCATGTACTTTTACGATACGGTTTTCCGGCCGGTGTGCGACATTATGGCGGTAGGGTGTTCGGAGTTCATTATGATAACGATTTATGATTGATTTTATGGCAATATTTGTTTCGTTGTTTCGTTCCTAACGTCCTGCTTCACTTGGTTTGTGGAATAGCTCTTCTTTTAGTTTAGCATCCTCCGTCGGGGGTATTATTGGAAGGACATGATATTGAGCGAATAGCATGATATCAGAGGGACGATACGGGGGATACTTATCATAGCAAGATTTACCCCAGCCTCCCTCGCTCCTAATTATCTCCCTGGTCGGATCGGCCCGCGGAACTCTAAAGCTTCATCCCACCTCAAGCTCTCACCCGCTTATACAATGCGGGGAAACACATTTTCAAGCAGTCGGTTCAGTCAGACCAGTAATCCGGGATACGATGCCGTGCTAGAATGTGGAAACAAAAGGTATGAATGACAAACTCCGGTCCCCAACATGACCGACACTGTTAGTTACTGATAGCGGATCACCCCGCAAGTGGCCGCGTGGTTCAAAATCTATTGTATTACCGGAAACGTAGATATTTGGGACTGTATGGTTGCAGTCCCCTTCGGCAATGTCCGCAGATTGTCGCGAACTACCAAGCTCAACACAACAGCAGTACCACACCACCCGCCACTAATAGCGAAGTCTCTCTGCCTACCAGAGTCTCAGTAGAAAAGCGTCAACGGTAACACTGCCCAGAGGATCTCCCAGAGTATGACAGGTTCATATGCCACGTCAGCCTGCCCGCTTTGCAAGCAGGGGAAATTTTAGAGGCCTTTCGCTCTTCAAAGTTGCCTCTGAAGTCTATGGTGCTGCCCCCAACCCGATGGTCACCTTCAGGGGGCGAGACTCTGAGTAGACACAACTCGGTTATAAGGTATTTATGAGATATCTTGAGAACATGTATGATACGCTAGGGCTTCGGGGATGTGTGGGGCATACCGTAATCTACTCCTCAATTCGTAGAAGTATCATATTGTATTATGAGGAGATAAAATGCCAAGAACCACAAAGTTCGGGAGCTCAGCCCTCCTACCCGGAGAATCTCATGAAAGTCCTGTCCGATCGCTACCCTCTACGCGTTTAAACTATGGCGACCTGGCGTTCTTCGTGGCTTCCTGTTGGTTCGGCTGCCTCAGTTTCACCTTAGCTCACTCTAGTGCTATTCCAACTTTCGCGAGAATATACGGTCCACATTTCTAGATAATCTACGAATTAGCGAGCCTTTGCCCATTATTTCAAAAGTATCTGGCAATCTTGGTATGGCCTGGGCCTAGGAAAAGCTAGCATTACCCGATCCTTTTAGAAGGGGCAACTATGGCGCACTTCTATTACCAAGTTCTTCGCTGAAAGGCAGGTATAATACTGTTGCAATGTCTTGGCGGCCACGAAGGTACTAGTACAAAATTTTGCTGATTTGAACTGCCAATCTTTGGCAGTAGCTTGTCCTAGTACCTTCGTGGCCGCCAAGACATTGCTACAGGACATGTATGGTGCCGGCACCTTAGAACCTACCCTCATAGCAACCAACATCGACCAATATTTCAACCTACAACAACAGCACCTACAGATGGAATTTTTAAAATTACTTCTGTAAAGCTTTCCCAATTAATTATTGGAATATATTTACAGAGGGATTTTCTTTTTAGCCTTCTGGTTGGGGCTGCAGAGGCCTTCAAAGTTTGTATGGGAACGAAGACAATGAGACTTATATGAGGAAAGGGTGTTTTACTAAATAATTAGCCAAGTAAATTCCTAATTAGGTGTGGTATACTACCGTATTAGGACTAGCGTTCTCGGTTTGGCGCGAGGCTCGGGGCTGGTTCTAAGGCGCCGGTACCACACCTCTTCTTCCCCACGGAGTTCGTGAACGGAAGTGTACTAGAATTTGTATAGTGCTAGACACTGGAGATTTTGCGATCTTCACAAAGATTACTCCCACAGCGATCGGGAAGCGCAGAGCAAGGGTATATCCTCTGGGCTCTCCTATGGGGCTGTATCTTCCCAAAGATGTGGTTGTGGTAATAAATCGCCGAAAATCATCCTTGCGTTAGTTCCAAGTTGAAGTGCCCACTACAATATCTAGCACCAGGCATCCCAAGATAACTCTTATTATTACATAACCACCCAACCAGCGAAAAATCTTGTCTCATTTTCAGGTATTATACTCTATTAGGAACGAGTACAAGTGCCCGTTGGGGTAGCTTGCCTAGAGGTCGTGGCTGGGAATTTTGGGGGAGCTTGGCAAAAGAGGCTTCTACCAGCACCATTAATCACCCAGTGAGGCGCCATGACATTACTAAGAGCTCGAGTTGTTGTGGGAAATTCTCTTAATTATGCTAGTTCCTTAACAGACAATATGATTGGTTTGCTGCACCTGCCAATTCATAAAATGTCCGAACACCTTGGGACTGGGTAATAGATATCTTGGCACAGTTGGCCTGGATATATTCTGAATCGGCGAGTGAATTACTAGGGTAGGGAACAGTTGATTTGAACGGACAGGGATATATTTGACTAGTTAACCTTAAATAACTGTTCAATCACTTCTTACCTGACCCTTACATAAAATTTAGGGCTGATGATAAAATTAGCAAATATGTGATGAAACTGGACCCGAAACTACTCGAGCAGGAACTGGAAACTTGCATGAGATTAAGAAAGATAGCTTGGCCACAGCAAACTCCACCAATACAGTAAAATCTCGGGTGTAACGAACTCGCCCGGACTGGTCGTGCAGTGAAATCGGACCCTCTGATTGAAGGAGAGCTTGCGAACAAGGCCAGATAACATAAGGAAGCCTCTTTTGACGCCTTGGGCCATTCAAAACTCAGAAAACTGCTGCACGACCAGTCCAGGCGAGTTCGTTATTCCTGGGTTTTCACGGGTATCCTAGATTTTATATTAATATTGGTGGCTATCCCAGCGCCTTGCCTGGCTAGGGCTGAATAATTGATGTCGACGAATCAAAACTTCACTTCATCTCACCAGCTACGGGATACGTGCCCGGGATTTACCGCCAAGATAAGATCATCGGGGTAATGACCTATTTAAGCCCTCACAACCTTATCATCAATATGTGGTTGAGCCTCATCAACCAACTAACCGATCCCGTGATTTCAAAATCTTCCATCCTTCTCATTTTTTTTAAATCCCATTTATTCTCCAATCCTAATCAGGCAGCAGGTTTAGAAAAGCTGACCAAATGGGGCTTAGAATAGCTCTATTGCTTCCCATATATCGTTTTTATGAGGCAAATGGTTGGCTGGGGGGGGGGGGGTGGAGAAATGGTTAAGATATTTAACACTCATTGAGGGTCGGAACCGAAGAATCTCCACGAGAAAATAGAAAATTAAGGAATTAAAATTAAAAAATAAGCTAGAAGGAAAGGAAATTCATGGCGAGATAGTTAAATCGTGGCCAATCACCTTCGGCCCTTTATCCCTTCCCAATGAGGTTTTGCAGAATGGCGTTGCAGACCCAGGGGTATCGTGTATAGTACTGTGCGGTGCTACTGCTTAGGGTAGAATTACACCCGAAGAGCCGGAATAGCTGAATCCCAAGTTAGGACGTTGGGGTTGCCCTCCTAGTAGGGCCTATTATATTTTCCTTTTTATTTGTCTGAGAGGAGGGCCAGTTTTTTTACGGGGCGATCCTCCCCGTTTCCCAAAGAGGTGAATTCTAGACGTCTTAGAGTGGTGTCCAATTATTCCAATCCTTATAGTATTCGGGTATGTCAGTTGGAGCCGGAAAACTCCTCCCCATCTTAGGTAACCCATTATGTGACGTGTGGGCTGGGAAGCAGGAAGTGAGTTAGTCAAAATGCGCCAAAGAAGTAGAAATCTGGAGCATCGATGGAGGTCCAACATTGGAGATGGGAAACCTGGAAGAGCAAGATATTCCTAATAGTGCAGTACATTAGATCCGCTCTTTTCTCGAGCTGGATCCAGAGACCCGGTTGTGTCGAAGACCCCGAAGTGAGGTTTTGAGAAAAATTCGCGTCGGTAGTGATTCACTCCTGCGCCTGACGTACTTTGTAGTCCAATGCGTTGACTGGGACTACCGGTGTCACCCATCGTGGGGTTTATTGGGAAATGACTCATGCAAGTCGGTTTCCGTTAGTACTCTATATTTGAGTACCAGTACAGTAAGAACTGGAATGGTTGAACCTCACACGAGAGCGTTAGAGTTGCCTCTCTAGTAAGATCTGTTGCTTGTATATATCGTTTTCTAGTCTTGGTAGGGGGCTGAGAGCCAATTTTTTCGCAGTGGGTCCCACCCTGTATCTGGAGAGGGGAAGTCTTGAGGCTTAGCGTAAAGTTCAACTGCTCAGGGGGGGGGGGACATTAAAACCTAGAAAAATATTTCTGCCGTTCCTATACGATTCTCTGCAGGGACAATGGTTGTGTATTCTAGTTTTTAATGACTCCCCGAGTGTTCCGGTTCCTACGGGACTAGATGACGCACGATGCGATGCTCGTGACATCGGGGCATTTGCCAAAAGGACAGGTATTGCGTACAGTGAACGAACGAGCTATGGAGCCCTACTGTACCGGTACACAATAGCAGCCCGTCCCACAAGTATCTCTTGCCGGTACTCGAGTACTAGGTACCCGAGCACTTGGGTCTAAATTTAGTATGGGCGCTGAGATGCGCACAAATAATATGCCATACAAATTTCTGGCCACCATATTCAGGCACTTCATGCCGATTATCTGTGCTCGGGTGTGCGTCGTGGTCGAGAACTGCGCGGATGATTTTCTTTATATCCCGAGAAGGATGCTTAGTTCTATGGCGGAGCCGCAATTTTGAGTATTGCGCTGCCCCCTCACAGTGCATCCTGATTGGTTACCGGTAGTCCGTTGGTTGGTTGGTACGGTAGTTGGTTCCAGCGAAACTCATGAAGGAACTCGGGATGGCGAAAAGCGCAATTTCTCCAATCTCATACAAGTACAGGTATAAAGATTTTCATTAGGGAAGGTGCCCCCCTCGTTTCCTGAATTTTATTATTACCTGTGAGTGTAATACTTCCCTGTCAGATGGGCCCGGTAGATACACGGAGATGGGGCGACTCATTAAGAAGTGACTCGGTTTTACTTGTCCTTGTTGGTGTGTTGATTCTTCGATTTGCACCGCCTGGATTATTGCGACTCGAACATTGTGTGCATCCATGGAGGCCTCCGCGATTGCTAGGAGCGCATAGGTCGGGGGGGCTGCTTGAGGTTTCTTCCCGTGGTACTAGTCTGTTTTGTTTGGTACTCGAGCAGTAGACACCCAGGGGACAAGGATAAACGCGGTGCCGTATGTGGAAAGCCCGATTCAGTGCTGTATTCTCATACCGGCATTCTTCGCTAGGGTGTAAGTATTATTGATGAGGGAGGTCTAGCAGCCGTTCCACCGGGATGACACCAGAGTAAAGTTCGAAATAAGTTGATCCGTAGTCTTGGAGTCAGGCATCGGGAGATGTAGAGATACTCTGCATAGCTAAGACTCGAGCATGAGCCAAAGTTTGGAGGCTCATAGGATAAGACGAGTCACTGCCACCCCCGACCGTGATGGTAAAAAGATAACACCCAACCCCATATCAGAGCTGTCCTAGAACCTTAACGGAGTCTTGCACACACACGCAAAAAAAAAAAAGATTTGGGGGAACACCTTTTATATGATAAAACCCAGTAAGCCCAGATGACTCAATCGCAGGCTATCCCATCAGAGCGCTATGCTCAAGCAACCCCAGCACTACAAGTTCTTGATAAGTTGCCTGGCTGCGACCCTGGGCACTTGGTGATGGGAAAAACCCTATAGATGGATTAGCGCATAAGCTCTTGTCCGCTGTAGTTCTTGGAGTCCTAAGTGAGTGATAAAAATTACACTTTGTTGGAGCCTAAGTTGATTTGTTAAAGGTAGGGAGACTTTTTCGGTGAATGGAGTATAAAAATTGCCTTGCACTGCGGCCCCCGTTCTGCGCGCGCTGTATGAGAGTTTTAGAGGACACTGTGTCTATATTCTAAGGTAAGGGTAGACCCAATACTAAGTTCGTCATTGAAATGTTGCCTTCCAATTCGCACCCATAAATCATCCTCCCCACCCTAGCCCAACCTCCTCGCTAGCTCTCTTAATTGCGCCTGGAACTCTCATTCGCATCCGTTGCCTTGCCGAGCCCAAACAACATCAAACGCGCCCTCTACAGACTATGCTTCAAACAAGGGCAATGGAAATTGTTTGAGCTATTCTTCTCTTTCTTCGCCTTTTCTTCCATTATGAGGAGGCTGCTAAACCTCAATGTTAGAGAGCTGAAGATGGAAGATGGAAGATGGCGCAGTCCTGAAAGCTATGCTTATTCTGCTTACGCAGGAATGCATTGAAGGCTGTAGATGGTTGGTTGCAGCTTGCAGATTAGGCGAGAGGTGGATTGGTGGGAGAGCCCGGTCAGCTTGCAGGCTACCGATAGTGCCTGTAGAAGTACTAGGGGTAGGGGTGAAGTATTGGGACAAGCAGGGGTAGCAGAGGCCTGTGCATATACCTTGGAAGGGGTATCAAAGAACCAAAAAAAAGTAAGATAACTACTAATTAGAGTAATTCTTCAACCCCTGCTTGTCCCAATATTTCCCCCCTTACCCGAGTACTATAGGGTCATAGATATTATGATTGCTAGAAGAATGTTCTTTACCGCTCTTCCGACGCAGCGCCAGGGGATAGCAACGGCTTGAATCTGCTCTCAGAGGCTGTGGTGTATGCTACCTCTAGGTTCCTGCACCGTCACTCTATTAGCCCCGTAAATTCGAGGTAGTTTGACCACCCACTTTTATTTGCGTGGTAGCTGCTGTCCCTAGAAAAGCGCATCTGCTACGGGGTTAGGCCTAAAGAGAAATACAGTAGTGCTTGAGTAATACCGGTAGTTGCCGGTTTAGTAGATCGCCCAGGTTTTACGGTATTATCATATAACTCCAGCCATGGTCGCCAACTAACCTCATTCCGGCAGCCATAGGGGAAAGCCGGAACCTTAGTCTAGGGTCCGGTAGGAAGTTTGTGGAACAGTTATTCAAAAAAGGCTAACAAGCAACCCCTGTAAACCTTCTCCAGCTCCCTCTCCCCTTCTCACGAGTAATCTGCCCCAATTACCCAAAGCCGCCGCCGCACAAACACAGTAATTATTATACCGGTATCATAACTTATTATATTGCAATTTCCCAATCGCAAAACCCCGACCCTCCCCCTGAGCGACAGGCAGGACTTCACCCCTACCTTTTCCCAAGAACACCTTTATGATTCCGTAGTCTTTTTGTAATGCCCCCTTCGCATTCCTCCTGTATAGATTGCCTTATCACAGGGTGATGCTACAGCCCATATGCGAAGCGGGGCACGGCGCCACAAAAAGCACAACCCACCCAAATTGTCACACTATATCTCATTGAATCCTGAGGCTACCGGGGACCTGATTTTTTAAGAGCTATCCATTGGAGCGAAAAAGCTGGGTGTAACGATAGCATCAGTAATAACGACTGGTGGTTATTCGGGAAAGTGCTTGAGTGATCCCACTGATTGATTGACGAACGAACGAGGATGAGAGCTCGGCTGAGTGATATAACAGTGGAGCTTGTATCATAGATATTCCTATATGATTGCAGCCTAGAGTATGCATAACCGTATTGGCGAAGCCTAGAAGGGATCACGGAACAAAAGAAAAAACGGATGTTCTATGCTATACATGATTGAGAAGCTGCGACTTTACCGCACCGTATTTCGGACAGCCTATCCGACAGCACTCCTAGGATTTCCCTGAAAAGGACTAAAAAACATTAGTGATTTTAGCTTGCATACGGGTTCAATTGCCTGTATGCATGATACGAGCGGGATTTGAATTCTTAAAATTGCCCTAGGCACTGACGTGGTCCTTGGATGTGGGGAATTCTCGTTTTGGTGATCATTCCTGCTATCCCGCGGTCCTTGCGGGGGAGGCTGAGTAACTTACCGGGCTTGCGAAGGAGCAACTTTTCCCACTCACACAAAGAGATTTTCGCAATAAGAATTTGGATCGGCCCTGCAAAACGTTCCTTCGTATTTAATCGATAGTAGTATTTAGGCCGGTGGTTAAAATAAAACCCCTCACAGCGGTGGGGCTGTGAAGTAAGCAAGCAAGTAGTGTCCATGAAATCTGGGATTCTATAGAAAGTGTCTCCAAGGCTATTGGCCATAGGCGGGTAAGTGAATTAATTAGAGGGGTGGAGAGAATAAAAGGGTGCCTAGGAGAAGCGTAATAAAAAGAAAAAATTAGAAAAGCAGACCGGTCAGGCGCGTATTGCGGTTGACTGCCCGGGCGATGAGATAGGGTTGATTCGTTCCAGAAGAGGGGGTTGGAAAGCTGAATTTGATATGATATGGGAGCAGGAGAGGGGGTTCCAATTCAACGAGTTGAGGATGAGTGGTGACACTATGGAGCTGCCGTTCTAGTGCCTATTCTCAAGCACCTACAACTTCTCGAAGCGCCCAGGCGACGCTATGATAGCATATCACATCATTCGAGCCTTGTCCACAGAATCCTGAGAACGGAAATGGGGGTGGGTAGGCGCGAGTTTAGCTTCTTCTAGATCAAATGCAGACGGTGCGGTACGCTCCGATGATCGTATTTGCCTTGCACAACCCACTCAGCAAGTTTGGCGGTGCGATGTGGGAGGGCATCAAAGAATGGAAGGTTCGTATCAGTGGCATTCAGCCCCGGGTTTTGTAACCAAAAGGGCGTTACAAACCCCAAAGTCTTTCGACCCGAAAAGCCTGCACAAATGTTTTTCAACCCGGGCTGAATGCTTCTCTATTCGTAAAGGTTTTGGACTTTTATGCGCATTTAGTTTTATTATGCCTTGAACATTTGAGCGTTGACCTGCAAATATTAACGCTCTTCAGTCAAATCTTAGGGTAGCTCTTGCTGGGATATCCAGTATAATACGAGAAGGGGGCTGGTATCCCATTTCCATCATAGGACAGCACCCGAGCAAACTCTCAGGGAATCTAATCGGAAGGGCTGCCTATCAAGCGAACTACTTCCGGATATGTCCGTAAACTTCTATATCTCGAGACAATCGATCCGTTGGACAATTGACTTGCCCCGGCTATTTTCCACATAAAAGGCCAACAGGTTGGGGATCCAACCCCGCCTGATACGATCCCAAAATATTTGATTTCAGCCTTATTCTTTCCTTCGCAACCTAATTGCGTGAATAGAGGAATTGCGGTAATCGCAACGAAAATAGCCCTACAACGTCCAAGGGTGTTCCTTTCAACCGGTAATGTTTCATCCCAGGCTGACCAAAAGTTGAAAAAAAGCTGGGAGAACGAAGTTACGAGTAAGTTACCGTGGATTGGGGGAGTGGCACGGGGACGGTACCTTCCGATGGTAAACCCCACAGCGCGAGGACTCAAGGCAACAACCAAAAAGTCCGAAACAGTGGTTGCCTGAAGTTCAAGAATTGAGCTAACCTCCCCTACCATGCAACCACACCTTCCCATTCAGCTGTCGTCGCCTGAAGGTGCCGAGCGTGACACTGCATGAGAAGCCTAACGCCGCATGATAGTCGCGACAAGAGTGCGGGTTGTGCGCATCACAACCTAAATTGTCAGCAGCGGGATGGTGGAAGGCACTGAGGAAAGAGCGAATCAAGGCGCACCCCCCCCCGCCTAGCCCAACAGGAAAAGAGCCCAGCGGCTCAATTTCCCCCCGACAACCGCCCAACTTAGATACCATATAAGATTCCATTACCCACTTTCCCAACCCAACTCCCATGTAGCAAGCAATTCTACCACCAATACCCCCATCCCCCGTCTCCATCCCCACCCTCTATCCCCCACCTCCTATACCCCCCATTCAATACAGGATTTTTCCTTTCTCATGGGAGCAAGAGAACGAGACCCCCCAAGCACCGTCAAGGAGTGAAATGTACTCGTATGGTCTGCTCTCGTCAACCCGCAGAGTATGTTCACACGAAAGATGCTTGGGGCCACCAAGATCTTGGCACTTCGCCTCCTGATACGCCACGAATTGGCGAGCACTGTGGCTTTAAAAACCGATCAATAGGTTAATAAGGTCTCAGTTGCGGTCACTGGGAGAGATGGAGTAATACCATTCCCTTTCTCTTTTCCCCCTTTGCCCCTTTTCCTCTGAATGCTAGGAGTCATATCGTTGGTGTCGTGGGGTGGATGGAAGACCAATGGCCCTTCAGGGGAGATGTATTCCTCTTTTTTAGTCCTGGTATGTTGATAGTTCCCACATTTATTTTATCTCCTTTCGGCATTCCCGTTAGCCCTATCATCGTGTTGTGCCTGGCTGCGCGCGTATTGCTGCCTCGCAGCACTCGTCCAGTCACTCGCTGATCGTTGCGCACTGCCACACACTCGCACTCGTGCCCCCCTCCCCCCCCGCAACCGCCCACCTTTTCACCTTTCGGCTCTGAACCTTCTCGGGTGATCGCCATTCTTACCGTAATGCAATTTTGCTAACCTATTCATCTAGTAAATAGATAATATGTACAAGAATATAGAAAATGTTTACTTTTTACACAAGGCCATCGAGCAAAGCAATAAGTTACATGAGACGAATGAATTTTAGGGGAAAAAATCAATTAAATCGGAACGCAAGCAAGCAGATCAATCGACAAGCAAATGATCAACGAAGAAGAACGGAAGAAGAGGGAAAAAAGAAAAGATCATAAGGGACTAAGCAGAACAGAATCGAGCAGAACAGGACAAAGCAAGGGCGAAAAAAAGGCAAGCGAGGAAAGATCAAAAGGAAATAGGACCAAAATAGCCAAGAAAAACAAGAGACGAAAAAACAAGACGACGCAGAAAAGACATAAGGCGGAGACAGCGAAATATTAAGTCGAAAGACGAAGAAAGCTGTGATTCAAAAACGAAAAGAGAGAAAGAAAAAACCCCCTTCACCCTACCCCCCCCCTTCTATCCTTCCAAACGCCAATTTTCAATATTTTCCCAAAAATCTCTGGCCAACGGCGGACTTCCCCCCTCTTCTAACATTATTGGTTGCTGATTCGTATAAGCGAGGAGCTCTTGTTGCTGGCCCTGAAAAAATTGCCTATATCCAGCAGCCACCGTCGGAGAACCTGCGCCGGCGGTGGAGGCACTAGACTGTGGCAGTTGTTGATGAGGAAATTGCTCATATTCGGTAGGGATCGTCGGAGAACTTGCGCCGGCGTTGGAGGCACTAGACCGTGGGCTCCCCGTGGTTGCGGACCTACGTCCACTCTTCTTCCCGATGGGATCTCCGTGCACACCACGCAAGTGCTGAACAAGATTATCCTTTCGTTTGAATCCGGATTTACCTACTCGTTCGCAGCCCCCATGTGGGCAGTGAAAGAGCACACCGTCAAGCTTGTGCACTGAGTTCTCGTGGCGCTTGAGTTCCGCCGAGCGGCCGAATATTTTTCCACAATTATATACGGTGCACATATAGGTCTTTTTGGCACTACGGGGGGGGGGAGGGAGTTTACAATCAGAATGGGTTCTTCAATAAAAAAATGATTTTTTGGGCATGGTCATTTCTTTCTTTCTTATGAGCTTTTTTCCCTTTTCTTCTCTTGGGATGGGAAAGAAGAGAGGGGAAAAAAGAAAGAAAGAAAGATAGAGACTATTGCCAAGGGATTTTTTTTTGGTGATCTAGAACTTACTTTGTCGCTCTTGAGTTATTGGAATTCGTATCTGAGCCGCCGGTGTACTTTCCCGGGCCGGCAGAACGGACATTCGGGCTGGCTGGTGATTCTTCCGATCGCTGACGGTCCTTCCTGTTCGGAGTAGAAACTCGCCCGGGGCGAGGCGGGGTTGAGTCGTGATAGTTGTGCGGTTTGGGTGGTTCTGGGACAAGTGTTTCGGAGGTATCGAAGTAGCCGTCGGGAATATATTCACTGTCACCCCTCTCACTTTTAGTCTTGTTTCTTTCCTATTTTTTTCACGACCTCTCTTTCGCTCTTCCTATCTTCACAAAAATTCTATCAAAGATGGGTTTCAAATAGTATTTACCTCTCGAGTTGAAAAGATGTACGCATGAGATTTCCATTCACATCATATCTTTCTGTAGGATCCCAAGTCATAGCTCCTCCATCCACGCCCGGGCGTAGCTCTGGAAAAAGATCCTGAAGGGACGACGACATCTCGGGGTCGGTGTTGATTTGAAGAGAGGATAAATCGGGGTTCGAGATGTTGTGGTTTGCGACCAATGGCCAACTACATCCAACTCGCTGAGTGGTATTCATGCGGCTAGTCAAAATATAAGAGTGGTTTTGAGATGCCGGCGGTGGAGGTCCTGCAGCGTTTGTCGAATTGCAACCATGTTCTTGCGCTGTGGGTCGATCCACTCTATCGAGAGAGTTATTCAGGTCATTTAAGGGTCCAGCAAAGTTTCCTTCCTTGTTATAGGGCATAGTTCCTGTTGTTAGGAATAGAGTTCGTGAAGGTGCTGGTGATATCAGTGGCGGTTTTGTGCTTTTTTCCTTGTATGTTCGAGCTGGTGTAGTTTTCAGAATGTGTGGAGTTATTTAAGTAAAGCATTAGAGACGACCTGGGAGTCTAAGTTCTTAAAAGCCCACAATGCAGCACAAGGCCCCAAAGACTGCTGCCTTGACTTGCTCTCGCCCTGCGCGATGTGCTAGGTGGGAAGAAGTCAGCCTTCTTGTCCCTTTTAAGTATCTGCCTTAGCGGAAATGCTCGACCTGGTCTGGTTCTGTCCAGCAGTGTAGCCTCGAAAATCTAGGCTCCAGAGGAACATCTTTGTCTTACATTCTACATCATCTTCTAGCATCTCTTGCGAGCCGAGGTTGTCTCTGATGTACATGGCCGTTTTGCTATGGAAAAAGTGTGTATTGGGGAAGGAAGGGGAAGAAACTGTGCGTTTTCAAGAGAGCTGTCATTGAGTTGGTGCTTAGCTACAAGGATGGAAGGCTGGACAATGGGGTTGTTTGTTGGCGCTGCTCCGCCCCACCCAGAGTCCAATCACCAACCACACATACAAAAAGAAAAGAGCCAGCCCGACGTGACCCCCCGTACAATTCTCGAGTACAGTACAATGTCAGTACCGTACACCAAGGTTAGATTCTGTAACAGAGCACAAGGCTTCGGCTACCTTATCGACGTTCGAAGAATAAGTGGCAACGGAGACTGCTAGTGCGCCATAGAGAAGGGTAGACCAAGAGCATCTACAGTACTCCTGCGATGTATTATTGCATCCCAACCTTTTTTACCCCCGCCAAGGGTGGTTTCATACGCATAATCTGCCTTCCCGCCGTCTTCAGATTTCTGTTTCTGGGGGGGGCCGTTTGCTGACGCCAAGAGCGGGGAGGCTACGAGTCAGTGTGAGTCGACTTGAGCCTCTTGATTGACGGGGTTTTCGAGGGTTTTTCCGTTTTTATTGTGCCAGTCTAGACGAACCCCAACAAAAAAGGAGATGGAAATGTGCACGAAGCATCACCCGGGCCAAAATCGGTTCTTTTTTTCGGGGCGATCTCATTGTGTTGGGCGGAAGCGCCCGGTCCACAATAAGGCATCTGCTTCACACTCCAACGCTTCGACGTCTGATATCGAAAGTAGGCCGCCTAGAGATACCCATAACCCGCGAACCTTTGAACCGGGACTGGCTCTTTTGCAACGGCTCTGCTCGCCATACTGGATGTTTCAACTTTGTTTTAGCATTGTTGCTTATGGTAGAGCGTAGATAAGCTATAGGACGGGTGTTAGACCAAAGGTGGAGGCTCTGAAATCCTAGGAATTGTAACTCGAAAACGTTCCTGTCCCTCCGGCTCTATCGATCAGAATAGCATTGTAGATATCCGGCACTGCAATGTGACTCATGTCGACTGAGGATCGTCCCCATCAGCCCCGTAAATTCAAAACGAATTAGGAGAAGGGAAAAGTCCCTTAGCGTTGTCATATTTGGGCCCCGATATCTTCCCGTCCACTCCTCTCGGACCAACTCCCTTCATCACCAACTGCACAACTGCAACACCTCGCCTATCTCTGTTTTTATTTTTCTATCTACGAGAAAAGGTACGCCTTTGCTCATCTCCATGACTTGGTTTAACTTCTTCTGTCTTTATTGGGGCCCCTCATTATTTATTCAATAATAAACAATATCGTTTCTGGGCTTGGACCTGAGGCCCCTTCTATTCCTGATGGGACTCGGTAGCGAGCATCATGGGTCATCAATCGTGTGACCAGCGATGTAAAATGTTGTAATCATAAAATTCATTGGGCCGTGAATCTGTAGTACCGGTCGGTTCATTGTTCTAACCGAGTACCTCTCGCAAAAACTGCCGGTAGTGACAACACGTCATTTGCCAACCCTGATCGACTGCCCGACAAGCCATCTCATCTCTGCGGTGCCAAACCAACGGTACCAATGCCTGATAATCATGCACTTTATACTCATCAGGGCCAGATCTAATTGAAGCCTGCGCCATCCAATCCATCGGAACGCAACTTTGGTTAGCCAGTACTGTGCAGTCACCGCCGGGGACATTGCGAAACAGGACGGGTTGTGCACAGGGATCAATTACTAGCAATTTTTTGTAACCCTAACCTTAACAAATCCATTTTTGCCCATCAAGCACCCCTGTTCGCCATCCCCCCAGTTTCGCCATGCCCTCGGTGGTGATTGTGGCATATGCGAAAATGAGATTACTGGTGTAAAGGGGGGTTTGGAGAAAAATAACAACCCTATTGTATCTCGGATTACGTGCGAAATAGGAAATAGGTGGGCGTGCGAAGTGCCACATCGCGGGTGTGGCTTAGGAGTGGTTTACTGGGGCAGTCCCCAACCTTCTTTCCCTCTCAGCCTGGTTTCTTTGGGGTCCTATCATACTGATACATGTGTGCTGTTCTTGGTGTCCTGCGCTGGTCCGGGCTGCTACGGAGAGCCATGGCCCTGGTCAAAACTCTCCATGTGCGGCTGGGCGCTTCCACGTTATGGTCCCTGCAGGGATGGTTGAGTGGGATTTCGTTTGGGTTTTTTCCAACCACCTGAGCGGTACCGTCGGTGAGTATTCCTAGGTCCTAGGGAGAGAAAGAGTGAGAGAAAGATGAAGTGTTAGGGGTAGAAGTAGCTAGAACATCAAACATCAGGAAAAACAAAGTGTGGACTAATGGCAGTCGCGATTTTGTAAACATGAAGGTTCAGCCGGGTTGTCATTTTTTTGCCTTTTGCCCCACGTCTTGATTGTGAATCTGGGAGCATTTTGGTGAGCTGTTCTGCCTATAAAATCACCGCCACCAAAGACCCAACATGAGTGCTTGTTTAAATTTCTCACAGGGGGACAGGCTCGCCGGTTTTGGGTCTCCTCATGCGATTAAAGGAGGCGTGAAATGGAACCCGCACTCTATCTTGGCCCCAGCCCAATGATTTCAAGAACCTTATACCGTGCACGGGGCCTGATACCACAGTGTATAAATAGCTACAGGTTCGAAGGAAGAAGAGGGGGAGAGTTAGCTAGCCTGACTATAAAACCCCTCCGAGGGGCAATATGGTCTCGGAGGGTGGGCGGAAGAACACTTGAGTTTTCTGGGAGGGTTAGGGTTGTAGGGTCGATGCTCCGATCACAGAATAGTCTCTCCGGGTATTAGTCCTACAGTAGTGAGGGCCGGGGCCCGGGGCTCGCTCCATCAATTGACCTCAGTTACCTGAGGTGAACTAAACTCGGCGGCGGCGTGATCTGCTGTTATTACCTATTAGTTTGTTTAAACCTCCACTCGGAAGTGGCTACATCAGGCAGCTTTTACAAACCATAATTAAGCGGCTGCTCGCGTTGAACTCCTGGGTTAGGCCTCCAAAATTTAGTCTCTACCTTCGCTGATGCTGGCTGCCTAGGGTTACTGACATACTGGCGGTCATCGGCATCAGGCCAGCCAAAAAAAACAATATCTTGGCCATGGCAAGAACCTGCATAGCAGCAGGGCAAGCGGGTGGATCGTGGCCGAAATTATGCATAGACATACATACCGAAGAGGATTCGGGAGGCATAGGAAGGCTGGCCGCGTCGGGTGGTGGGGCTGAGCATTCCGCTAATGAGGAAGACAAACCTATTCGAGCATATCCCTATTAGCCACATAGTGCATAGGGCTGTGCCTGCGTCTGCTAGTACTGAAAGACCACCCGTCTTGATAGAATATTTGCCGGGTGTTCGTGAACACAGCTCCTGAATCTTGGCTTGACAATACAATGGCAGAATTGGAACCTCAGGCAATACTGGTACAGTGTTGGGGTCCCTTTGAGCACCAGAGCTCAAAAAATTACTTGGCTCCTATTAGGCAATATCTGGTATATCGCCCGGCAATTGAGGGTTAGTAATTCCCCAGACTTAACCTTGAGATTTTGTTTGCTGATATATGTATAGATAGCAATCAATCCTCAGCCGGGCGGAATTCCGTTGGTAACATTTGGCTCGGCGCCTCTTAGGGATCAGTCACCACAAGATCCCTCCTCTAGGCTGAGCCTAACTCGAGTTCAGTCCATGGCAGACTCCACCGGCATATGGGGTTTGGCACTACTTCAGTGGAGATTGTTCATGGATGATCACTCGGCATCGAATAATGGCTAAGGTGGTTGGCAGAATGTTTGCCTTCTACAGTGCCGATGGTATCGAATTTCCCTACATACTAATAAACCCCCCTTAGAAGGATTGAGGTTGCCCCATTTTAGTAGTGGCCGTAGCATTGTAAATCATCTCGCTCTCTCCAACAGTGACTTCAGGTACTTCCAAGATCCGGCGGTAAGCAGGCTACCATAGCGAGGCTGTCAAATGTAGGGAGCTCACTGAATGAGGTGGATCCAGTGGACCTCATACAACATAGTTTTCAGGCCCCCGCCGTAGCCTATATTCAACTACCCCAGAACAATCAATTGGATAGCATCTTGGGGTATCTGTTTAACACTGGAACCTAAATGGCTTTTGTCCAATGCACTCATGTAGCCCGATTGAAGTGGGGTTTATTTTTGGCGACGCTAGTAAAATGTGCACGGCTTCGATCCAGCGGGATGTGTACACGACGATCTTTTCCAAGAAAGGCAATCGGTGATTAACTTGCGCCCCGCTGCCATTTCCCCATCAAAGTTGGGCACCCCGAATTATTCTTGGAAAAGGCACACCAGCAGGGAGATCAGGGATCGCTGCCCTAAAGGACAGGGGGTGAAAATAGGACTGCTGCGACAGGGGAGCTTTACGAGTGATTCTTCATGAATCGAGATCTCCCAGAGCTAGTCGCCCGAACTAAATAGATAAGCGGTATGAATGTACTGTACTGATGTGCAAAACCCCAAGGTTTACGTTGCTGATATACATCTGCTCAGAGATAGATTTTCGGATTTTATCTGCTGCCGGAAATAATGACAAGAGTCCTCTTATACTACTCTAGAGAAACCATATAGCATTCGGAGTTTGCGATTGCTCTTTCCCCTTTGATCAAGGGAAGCAAAGCAACTTTTTTTTATTCAAGAAAAGAGATGAAAAATAAAAACCAAATTCTTGTTTCGTTTCTACTCTGCTACCCCGCCGATCGCGGATTCTATTATACCACCTCGTGGTAGGTCTGTTTTGCGGTATAGCCCTATGTTGGTTTAGCTGTAAGGAAGAAAAGATTTGTAGAGAGTCACGACTGCGGGTCGCGGATGCACCGAAAAAATCGGAATAGTTAGTCCTGCAACTAGTTGGCTAGGATTCCCTCTTTGGATCAAGGGGGGAAACCCGGAGAAAAAAATAGTCATTCAACCCTCTGATAGGACAAACAAAAGAAAACTTACGTCCGGCCGTGCCGGGAGAGGAAGCCCCAACGTCTAGCCTTCGGTCCAATTATTACAGTTTTTAGGTATAGCTGAAGGCCTCCTGACGTACCAGCATTAATAAGTGTACCGTAGGCAGGTGCAATGACGCCAAATTCGGAATCCTGTTCGGGGCGTTGTGTTCGGCTCTCGGGTCGGGTGTCATGGGCATTCTCTTATTCCTAAGTTTGTGGTAGTAGACAGGATGGAAATTTGGGTAGAGAGCGCGGGATATTTGGAGATGGGAGAACCAAGTCATTGAAGTTACTATCATGCCTAAAGGCATGTATAATTCTATATACCAGTTGGCTTAGTGTTCAGTACACTTGCCTTCTCATTCATGGCAATTTCGACCGCGAAAACAGGGTATTAGAGATGACTGAGTGGAGAAAAATCATATCATATCTAAAGGGAAAAAATGAAAGTGTAATCCCACCCCCAAAGAAGCTTGATCTCTATCGGTATTCCTAGGTATTGGCACTGGTGATCCATTTAGTGGACTCACGAGCGGAAACACATACCGTAGTATGTTCTTTAGTTTGGGGATTGTCCTCACTCTCAGATCCGGATGGGCTGTAAGTGGCCTCCCCTCCCCCCACCGCAATTCCATGCTCGCCAACTGGCCCCAGGCATGTCATTGCCGAAAAACCTGATTCTACTACCGACAAGATATAAAGCCTATCCTACTCGCTCCTATGCCTCAGGGGCCGGGCAGCCTGTCCTCCCCAAAATTTAGGGTGAGGGCTGGCTATGAATGGTAGTTCGTCTGATCCTAACGCGAATTTTCCCTAGTGCTTTTGGCTGGAGGAGCGGGAAGACGATACCCGCTGCTATAGGTTAATATAATGTCTTAGGGCCTGGGATCCTATAGGACAGCCCGGGGGTCATCTCGGGCAAGTCTGTCGGGCAAGTCTGCCGGGCTTGTCCCAACCTTGCAGGGCTAGCAAGGCTGGTTTACTAACATACTATTGGGAGGCATAATTGCTCGTTCGCCATTAGTGTGGGGTAGATAAGTGGGGCTACAGTATAGGTTTTGGTCAATACCCACATTTGTGTATAGTAGTTGTAAAGTCGGGTGACAAAAACTGGGGCCATTGGCTATTTTACACCAAAAACTGCCATTTTCACGAGCTCATAGCTCAACACTACTTGGGTGGAAGGTTTTGGGTGGTTGCGAGAAGCATGAGAACAGCTATTTTTTCTTTCCATCATGGAGATATCAAGCCTAGAAATTAATAACTCATGATTTTTTGTACAATGGTGTGGTAGGATTGGAAAGTGACTTGAGATTTTGTATGAGGCTGCTGCCGGTATATGTACTAAAGAGACGCGACGACCACCTTTGTCCTAGGTTCTCTCTGATTTCTCAATCCCATAAACATTCCTGCCAATTCCCTTTCTGGAAAACTACTCCCCTCCCTCTTCCCCAGTTTGATTTGGCCTAAAGTGGAACCTTTGGATGATTAGTCGGGGGTCATTAAGTTGTTGGTAAAGAGTGCTCGGTTTTGGTGTAAAATGGCGATCGGCTCGAGTTTTTTGTCACCCGACTTAGCTAGCACCCCTTAGGGTGTGAGTAAGGGACTACTCGAGTATTATATTATAGGAAAGTTCGTGGGTGAAAAAGTTTTCACGGGGATGTTTCCTCATACCTGCCTCTTAAGAAGGCAACAGAGCCGGGAGGAGGACGAAGAAGACGACAAGGAAGTTGCCCTTAGGGAAAAGGGAGACGGACTCGAACACCGATACGACAGGAATTTGTCTATTTTTCTTCTAGTTCTTTTCTTCTGTGAACCCCCAAGAACCGGTGTCTATGCGTCCCCATCCAGAACATTCTACTGAGAAGAAAACAGGAATATATCGTTTTGGAGATTTACGACACAATTGTTATCTCCCCTCTATTACTTCTAGAGGGCGGATACTCGTCCTTTCTTTGGTGACTGGCTGGACATTCTTTCCTTCAATGCCCTCCCAAGAGATCTGGACTAGAAGTCGGTTCCTACCTTAATACGATTTATATCATAGTATGAAAGAAGGTGGACAACTCAACTCTTAATTTTACGTTAACTCACACTCGCTAACGGGTATTCCTTAACCAACAAAGGTAGAGAAATGCGAAAAGAAAAGCCAAAAGATTCCAAGCACTCAAGGATCGTATGCATACAGTATCCACATGGTCGGTGACTCCTCGTGGATCTGCTATGCCCCCCCAGATCGTTCCGAGAACTCAAGGGAAGTCTCTCATGAATATCTATTCTCGGCCCATGATCAGAGTCTCTCAAATTTTATTTCGGGGTTGGCTTGTCGAGCACTGAGCTAGGGAAATGCTCCCTTCCGACCCGGAACACCCGTGGTTAGGAGAGAATGGAACCTGGGATCCCAATATGGGGAGCATGGAGTTGCATAAGGCGTTATCGTCCCCCCCTGAGACGCTACCGATGAGTGCTCCGGGACGCAGAACCTTGATGGTAGAATGAGGGGGCGTATGCAAAAAACTAACGCCACAAGATTTCCGGGGAATCGCTTTGCTATAGGAGCACTATCCCATGGGCTTGGAGCATCAGACTAAAATGAGGAAGTGGAAGGGAGAAAAGATGGAAGAGGAGGAGAAGCTCTGAGATCTGCAATCGCATGCTCCAACCCCTGAGCTACCAGAGCATTCATGGCTCCGAGTATATTCTTATTTTGTAATATTCTTAAAACACCTTTTAAGTAACCAGAGAACTAGAATAATTGGACCTCAGGGCAACATGCCCAGAGATCTCCCTTTGGATTAAGGGGAGTAAAACACAGCAGAAAGGGACAGCCTTTCAGCCCCCTGAGATAAATAAATAAAGAGAAAGTGAGCATTCCCTTACTAGGAGAGACAACTCTAACATCCTAGCATGAGGTTCGATGGTCCCAATTTTCAGGAATAATATTATTCCCACGATGTTAAAAGTGGATTTCATCATTAAATCCGTGGAAAACATATAAAAGGAACTGACAGAACCCGAGCAACTGGGCATACTCGAACAGTTCTAGCCCTGAATAGCAGGCCCAGTGAAACATTGTGGCGTCAGCGTGAGGCGGGTCTGTTGGGATACTTTTCCTCTCACGATACGAGTACTTGGGAATATGCTTTCGCAGAGTTAATTTAGGTTGCGAAATAATCTCTTGTACGAGAGCATATTCCCCGGGTACTTGTAATTTGATTGGTACTTGTCCTGAGCAAGAACCGCTTGACGATTTCAAAAGTCTCCGGACGGATTTGTGCTAAGATAAGTACTAATAAATGGAAAGCGTCCGGAGACTTTCTAGACAGCCAGGTACGGGCACTGTCGAAGGTTCTCTCTCTCCCGGTGTTCCTTTCGGTGGGAAATAGGAACTTCCGAAGGGAGGTAAATTCGGTTCACTTACCACGATTCCACAGCTGGGGTCAAACGAGATAAAAAATCAAAAGAAAAAGAATGATGGAAATTGATGGAAAGGGGATGTGGTTGATGATGCTCTCTCGCTACCCTCTTTCCCTCCTTCAATACGAGTTTATCTAGTGTATGATACAGTACACAACTACTGAATCCAACCGTATCCAACCATATACGATGTTTGCTGAGTTGCTGCGCAACTTTCCCTGAGTCCATCACGAGCCCTGACGGTACTGTCACGGTTAAAATTGAGCTTTCCTAAATTATACCTTTCTTGCTTATTCACGAATAAATTCTGCTTCATAAATAGCTAGTTACGATCACAAGCTTAGGGTAGAGGGTTGTTGTATTGCTGAAGTGTGACTGTTGATAGGCTTGGCGGATAGGGTTGTTGTGTTAGTTAAGTTTTTTCTCTCACATAATTTTTCCTTCCTTCTTTTCTCACCACCAGCGAGGTCGACAACAACGAAGTGGATCGTGAGAGCAGCACAACGGAGGGACCGTTTTGTCTGTGGGTTGAGGAAAGGAACTTGGCCTGTCTTTAGTTAGTTTAGTTAGCTTGAATTGATTGCGACTTGTGTTGTTTGGTTGTCTTCTTGACAGTTCTAGAAAGTGATAGAGATTCGTCAGTTCTTCCACCGTTCAGGAAAGTAGATACTCAGGACTAGGTTTTCGTTTCTTCAGTTGGTGCTCTGAAACGGATAGTCGCAATTGTCATATTGTAACGCCGTTTGTTTCTCTTTTCGAGCTACTTTTCCTAGGAAGGGTTTGTTCAGTTGGTTGGAGAGCTTGTTGAACGGTGGTAATCGTGGTTGGTTTCTTTGTTGACTGTTAAAAGAAGGGCAGATACTTGTTGTTTCCTTGGACTTCTTTGTAATGGCAGCTGCGGTTAAGGTTTCTATGTTCATGGGTGGAGATAGAGATTATCCCGAGAGCGTGGAAGAGTACTTGGAGGATATAGAGGCGGCTGCCCTGAGTTGGGATAGCTATTGTTCACCACATATGGTGATTGATGCAGAGGCTACGGACAGGACAAAGATTCGGTTCTTCCGTCAAAACCTCGTAAGACAAGGAGATGCCTGGCACTGGTGGCATTATGTCTTAGAGGATGGGAAGAAGTCTGACTGGGCCGAGATCAAGGCTGAGTTCACTACGCGTTATGGAAGCAAAGTCACTCAGGCAGCAAGCCTCTTTGAGGTGCAGAATGAGATCATCTCGTTGCGGCAAGAGGTGGAGCAGCACATTACTGACTATGTGCGTAAAGTGGAAAAACTCTCCCGTCGTGTACCGAAGGAGATGGATTCACTATTAGGCATCTCTTTCATTAAGGGTATGAGGGATGACGGCCGTAGGGAGAGAGTCTCATTTGACTTAAAGGACTCTCCAAACTTTTCCTTTGCAAGAGCCCTGACTGTTGTGAAAGCAGCCTATCGGATGATTGGAGAGGCGGATCCTTTCAATCCAAAGAATAGATCACTGAATGGCAATGGAGTTCGGAATGGCAATGGCAATGGAACTGTCAAGGGAGATGACGAGTTCAGCTCTCAACTTTATGCCACGACAGAGATTCAACCGATTCCAAAGAGAACTTCAGTAGTTAGTACAACTCAGACCTATTCGCAATTACCGGAGTCACCCATTTGTTCGGCAAATACCAGGGTACAAGCAGAACCGAAGCCCTCTATTTCGCAAGAGGAGTTTAATGCACTCATGTCGAACTTCATGTCCTCTATGGGGTTTTCCAAGTCTGAACAGCCAGTAGGGAGTGGCCTACCGCCATCTAGACTTCGGCAACCTGGAAGCTACCGTGGTGGATACAGAGCATCAATCATCTGTTACACCTGTGGCCTCCGAGGACACTATTCGGATACCTGCACAAGTCCTCCCCTTTCAGCTGTTGACCGTCAGCAGATACGCGACAATGATAGGAGGGAGAGAGAGATCCGCGAGGGGTATTTTGAACGGGCTCCACCAGCTACTGGTTCAAACCTAGTGGAGATTCCGCCTCAGGTTAGACCGTCTATTTTGCGACCAAATGCCGGTCAGTTTACGCAAGAGAGCAGAAATCTGGAGCACAACCCGGACAGAAGAGCTGTTTCCTTGCCGGTTGAGCCTGTTCCTCCAGCTTCACAGGGAGCTCAAGCTTCGAAGCCTGCTGCCGCCGCTTGTGTTAAGCTTTGTTCCACAGAGCGGGGAGGCTTGGGAGAGGCCTGTGCAATTTTAGCACGCATTCCGGCTGTTGCCACAATATTCAAGAAGGCATTAGTGGAGAAAAGAGCCAGAGTACAAGAGCTTAGTGAGGACGAGGATGACGATGATGCTCATAGACCAGTAAGACAAAGGCTATCGGAAGCCTACGAGGAGTCGCTACCCCTAAGTCCAGGACATATCGCTCGTGAAGCACTACAGTATATGGATACCGACCGCGCAGAACATCTTGACTCCGGAACCCAAACGGTTAAAGCTAAAAGAAAGAGTCAAGGGGAGAAGTCAGCAGCACCTCCGATCAACTGGATGAAAGGGGAACGTCAGTTTACCATTCAAGATGCTCTTACTGGGCCAGGTCTAAACCCGGTTATTACGCTTCCGCAATTCTTAGATTGTTCCCCGCGGTTGAGAAGAGATCTGGCTGAGCTTCTTCGGTCATCTCTGCCAAGGTCAAGGAAGAAGAAGACAGGTGATAACCTCGAGTCTGCTACCCAGTCCGGATTAATGGTTACAACCTCATCTCCGCATACTGTTCTGAGCGAGGCACCTCCCGACACAGGACAGGAAGCAGAGTGTCTTTACATCGAAGCATGGGTAGGAGGGCAAAGGATTCCAGACGTGCTCGTAGACGGGGGAGCAATGTTGGAATTGATTTCCAAAGAGCTTGTTGAGAAGCTCCAGCTTGTTCGATATCCAGTAGAAGGGTTGGCTATTCGACTGGCAGATGATCGGTTGATCCCTCTTCGCTTCTACGTTTGGCTAGATGTCGTTGTCGCTGGAGTGGTGGCTAGAGTTAAAGCCTTTGAAGTAGAGGTCTCACATACGTACCAGTTGCTCCTGTCAAGACGATGGCTACGCAGAGTGAAAGCTGTCGAGTATCATGCCTCCCAGAGCCTCTTCTTAGAGGGAAGCGATTTGGTTCGTCGCAAGATCTCAGCTATTCCGATGGCTAAGAAGTCAGCACCAGCAGCACCCAGACCCGGAGGCGTTGAGGTTTCATGTTTTTCTCCCCTAGAGGTTGACGACGAAGAGGCAGAGGAAGCGGTCGAAATACTTCTAAATGAGCTGGATCATTGGAAGGGGCACGAAGAAGGGTTGAGGAGTTCATTTTCGGGAAACTAGAGGCATCGTCCTGGTTCCAGGGGCTAGGGCGATGCACATATGACCCTGGGGGAGATTGGGGAGTGGGCAGGGCTGGAGGGAGTGAGGAAGACTTTGGGAGGGAATACGGAACACAGATAGAAGCAGAGAATGAGGAGGTGGTATGCGGGGTGGTACAGAGCGATTACGAACAGTATGGAAAAGCGTTATTTACTTCAGCGCTTACAAGGAATAAAGCACAGCTCTTTCCGACTACTCGCAGGCCACAAGAAAGACAGTTAGTAGAGATAGATGAAGTACAAAAGGGAAAGATTGAGGAATGGTTTCGTGGAAGTCAGATAAGGATAGGAACACAGCTGACAGAGAAGGAGAGTTGGAGAGCAAAGGCGATGCTTTACACCTGGCGCGATATCTTTGAGACTGACTTACTGAAGATCAAGCAAACTGACTTGATTGAGCATGCGATTGTGCTCTTACCAGGAGCAAACCCAACACGGGCACGAATTCCACTATATACGGAGGAGGAGATAGCTTTCTGTCAGAAGCTTTTACCGAAGATGGAGGAAGCGGGACTTATTTTCCGTTGTGATAGTGCATGGGGGGCTAGAACGAAGTTTGTTCTCAAGCCAAATGCTGAAGACCGAGCGCCAGGCGATCGGTTGAGAATGCGATACTTCTTCACGAGCGATGCGGCGAATTCCTACTGGGCTATTCCGGTACGGCAGGGAGATGAGCATAAGCTAGGCTTTGTCACTCCATACGGGATGTACTGCTACAGAGTCATGGGACAAGGACTTACGGGCGGAACTCATACATATTCACGCTTCCGTGATTTAGTTTTTGGCAACATTCCAGAAGGTACTGGAAGGGGCAAGGCTGCAGCAGATTCTATGGAAGATGGGGAGGGAGATGTTCAGACTGGTTCACCTTCACTTATCGGAGACCACGGAAGTGTAGCATTCGATGGGATGATCGACGACAGCTACGGGAGTGCAGAAACCTTCGAGGATATGTTTACCTTTCTGCATACCCGGTTTTTTCCTCGATGCGCCTGGGGTCCGATGTACCTCAAAGGCGAAAAGTGTCACTTCTTTCGTAGTTCGCTTGGCTTTGTGGGGCTTGAGGGTGGAGTGAATGGACTACGTCCCTCGGTGAAGAAGCGAGCAGCAATCCTCCAATGGCCGAGACCATCGAGTTTTGAAGAAGTTGAGGCTTTCTGCTACTTAACTCCTTTTCTACGAAGGTTTATTCCTGGAAGAGCTGAGTTAGTTCGGATAATGAAGTATGGCTTAAAAGGAGACGGGAGTAGGGCCAATAAGGATGCTGGAGCAACAGAATTTCTTTGGACCCCCGAGAAAGAGGTTGCTTTCCAGGCCATTAAGCAAGCAATAGTGAATAACGCAATGGCGGCCCCGGATCCCACATCGCAGTATCATCTGGCTGTTGACGCCAGTAAGAGGGGACTCGGTGGTGTTCTTTTTCAGCTGGTTGGAATTCCCCCTAGTGTTGAGGCGACTAGTTCCTCTTCACACCGAGAAGCAGAAAGGATCATTATGTTTATATCCTTTAAGCTGGCTGACGCAGAAACCAGGTACTCTAACTCAGAACGGGAAGCCTTGGCTGTGGTCCGCTGTTTGGCGGAGGTTCGCTGGATGGTGATAGCTTCCGAATACCCAATCTTTGTCTACACAAATCATGAGGCGTTGAGGGTGCTTCTTACCGGAATTGATAATGATGCACATGGCCGCATCGCACGATGGCAAGAACGACTAGGAGAATACAATTTGCGGCTCCTCCACCGATCTTCAACTACCCATTTCATGGGTATAGCGGATGGATTATCACGGCTACCTAGTCGCTGGTTGGAAGCGCATTTTATGGAAGACTCAGAGGCTCCCAATATTCCCCTCAGTCAGGAGCAGACAGAACCAGGGCATTTGACTCCAGTTGGGCAACAGGTTACTATCACAGTACCGGTCTCAAGCACGGTTCCACTTCTACTTCGCGCAGATCAGCAGTTTTGGGCAACTGCGGTTACTGAGGTAGGGGAAGTAAAGGGAAAAGGCAAGAATTCAGGTAGTAGGAGGCCAGAGATGAAAGAGATTAGAACTGTGTATGGTGGTAAGCAGAGTGGAAATATGGCTAGGTTTTCTGTTCTGGTTATCGGGCCGGATAGGCGAGAAGGGGTAGTTACGGAAGATAGGGAAACGGGAACTAAAGAAGTGGTATGGGAAGCAGGAAGAAACGACGGGTTACAGGAAATGGCAAGTGACCTGAGATGGCGGAAATGGGAACGCTGGTTGAAGTCAGATTTCTATGGGAAGATCGTACAACTCCGGTTGGTGGAAGTAGATAAAGGTTTTGTGAATCAGCAAGGGTTATTGGAGGTGGGAAGGAACGAGAGAAAGATGTTGATGCGGAGAATGAGAAAGTTTGTCATGGTAGAGGGTAGTGAGGTTAGCTTGTTTTACCGGGAAGGTGATGGGCAGTTATCACGCTGCATACTGGAAGATGAAGTCAAGAGAGTTCTGCGAGAACTACATGAAGAGCATGGACACTTCGCAGCGGGAGTGACAAAGGGTAGAGCTCATGGAAGAGTATACTGGCCTACTCGAACACGGGATATTGATCGCTGGGTTGCCTCCTGTGATGCATGTCAGCGAGTATCCAAGATACAGCGGATAGGAGAGATTAAACCTATCATACAGTTCAGACCCATGGATATGGTAGGAATGGATTTTGTCGGTCCTATTAACCCACCATGCGAAGCTACTGGAAACAGCTACATTCTGGTAGTTATTGATTACTTCTCCAGGTTCTTGTTTGCGGTTGGACTTTCACGTGCGGATCAGAGGTCCACGATGTCAGCTCTTCTCGAGAAGGTGATTCCCGTTGTTGGATGGCCAATGACTGTCTACACGGATAATGGCCCTCATTTTACTGGTCAGCTTATACGCAAAATGTGGGAGGACCATGGAGTTACCCACTTTCCTGCGGCAGTCTCGCACCCACAGTCAGTTGGGCTTAGTGAACGATACGTACAAATGCTGGTAGGACGCATTCGGCTAAAGTGCATCTCACTTCATAGCGCAGCACAGTGGGGTCTACACATTCGGGATGCTGTCTTGGACATCAATACTCGATGTATTAGTCTTCATGGGTATACACCAGCAGAGATCCTCTTCGGATTTAATCCCGTAACCACAAGAAAGCACACTACAGCATTTGAAGAGTGGGTTAAGCAATCAGTCGATTCACAGTTACCGGACATGCGCGAACAGCTTATCAAAGGTTATGATACATCGATTCAAACCTTCTTCAACGCAAGGGAGGAGTCGGGCGCAATTGCACTCCAGAAGCTTTCCCGGGCTCAAGACCAAACTCTCCGGAAACAGTCTCCGGGATACCGCAAACCTCAACCGGGGGACTTGGTATTAGTTCGTGACATACAGCTAGCAAAGGATCACGGGAGAAAGCTAGAACCTCGTTGGTCAACCCCGAGGCTTTTGGAACGAATTTCTACTTCTGGTGTCAGCGGTCACGTTCGTCAATTGCATGATCCTCCTGGGCTCACGAAGAGATATCACCTTGATGACCTATTACTCTACGTTATAAGGGACGGGCACTCCTCTTCGCAGTTGCCACCTTCAGCTCTACAAGTAGTTTGCTATACCAGGGATGCAATGGGAGACATAGAAGGACCGTTTATTTTAGGTCAAAGGGCTTTTGATTTTACGAATATAGGGAGGGAGAGAGCAGTTGTCTAGGGTAGTTGGTTTCTTTCAGATATGAACGCCGGGTCGACGTTATGGGTACTTGGGGTGCATCTGTCACGGTTAAAATTGAGCTTTCCTAAATTATACCTTTCTTGCTTATTCACGAATAAATTCTGCTTCATAAATAGCTAGTTACGATCACAAGCTTAGGGTAGAGGGTTGTTGTATTGCTGAAGTGTGACTGTTGATAGGCTTGGCGGATAGGGTTGTTGTGTTAGTTAAGTTTTTTCTCTCACATAATTTTTCCTTCCTTCTTTTCTCACCACCAGCGAGGTCGACAACAACGAAGTGGATCGTGAGAGCAGCACAACGGAGGGACCGTTTTGTCTGTGGGTTGAGGAAAGGAACTTGGCCTGTCTTTAGTTAGTTTAGTTAGCTTGAATTGATTGCGACTTGTGTTGTTTGGTTGTCTTCTTGACAGTTCTAGAAAGTGATAGAGATTCGTCAGTTCTTCCACCGTTCAGGAAAGTAGATACTCAGGACTAGGTTTTCGTTTCTTCAGTACCGCATGCAGGGAATCTGGTGAAGCTCGCTTTCGCACTAAGAGGTTAGAATAAGGTGTGAGCCAGGTTTTCCACAGAGTAACCCTTCCCGGTTAGTTGTTTTCTTTAAATAAATCACAAAAGTCCCGAAAACGACGCCCCTGCGGTAAATATTTGTGGAGATCCTTCCCCCTAATGGCCACTCTCTACCCAGAGGAGCTTGTGGATTTCGCCACACTTTCTTCCGGCCTCTTCGAGTAAAAAGGAGCATCACTAGATTATACAGTATCCCGAAACAAGGATTTTAAAAAATGTCGTAAAAGACCAGTGCGTTTCCGCTCGCCCACCAAAATCCCTAGCACATGTTTTTTGATACTGGAAGTGGCGCTGCTAGTAGCACCGAGGAGTTCTTTTCTTTTTCTTTTGCCACTCTCATCATCCACTTACTACCGGATCAACTATCATATCTTAAATCAACTGGGAATCCCCCTGCTCCGCTGAGCGTTTTGGAGCAAACCTTGAAGATCACATTGTGCGACGAGGAAAGAGAGAGCAAACATAAGGAAATACACCCATATTTGTCATTACCGTTCCAATATCTCGCTCGTCCCATCATGAAATATGATATATTGAGAAGGCAACCTCCGTCTTCCGGACATGTCTCATGGGAACCCAGCCCTCTCCAAAGCCTCTGTGATGGATCGGGAAACGACAAACAACTGGCGGTGATTTAGTGATTTATCTGTTACAGCATCATAATCCGTACGGATGTCCTACGAGTATTGTGATCCCGTAGGCCGGTAAATATATATGCGAAAGGGGAGCAGCCGTGGCCATAGCGCCGACCCTCCCGAATCATTATTGGCCCAAAGGGTTGAGTTTAAGCCCAACCGGGATGGTAATTGTAGTACTTATCCGGATATTCCGTGGGAAACCTATTCTAATTCCTGATATCCTTCCTCACGGAGAGTGGTTACCTCAACTTGGAGGACTTTTGGCAAGGTGGGTGGAGCACTCACACTTCCTAGCGTAGCCAAAGATGAATATGACCATGAGAGTGATGTCTCGGACCCGGGAGTTTCGGTGCTAGTAGTGGTAGTAGTTGTGGTTGTGGTCCTCCTGCCTCCGGGAGCGATTCTGGTGGCAGCGCCGGTACTGGTGGTGTACGAACGGACAGGGGCGAGTTGTCCCAGATGGTGTGAGCGTAGGATTTTTTTGTCGGGGATGAAACTGCACTAGAACTTGGGGAGAAAAGATTTCCCCCTCTAGAGGAATAGGAGAGGGCGGACAATCTGCTGATGGTTGCACCATAGGGGGAGGGGGGGCGTAAGGGAAGCGAGAGTGAAGAAAAGGTGCAAGGGAACCCAAGTAGAGAATCCCTACCAAACACTCGCTCCCCCCCGCCTCCCTCATACCCACCCCACGAAAGCCTAACCTGACCACCCACAGACCACCCAGCATCTCCTCCCCCTACGGAGATCTCCTTTACCCGCTGCGAAACCACCACTCGCACCTTTTTTTATTCCTTCTCTTCTTCCCTTCCCGTCTAGCGCCCACAGCCATCACCCCAATACCACATCCCTGTCTTCCGTATCACAACATCTCACTCGAAGAAGCCTTGGTGGCCAATCGGGAAGCCACATGAAAGAGCACGGACCACCACATCCCGGACGCTCACGAGGTGAAGAGATGAAAGGGTCTAAAGTAGGCCGCATGGCATACGTAGGAAAGAATTCCAGGAAGGGTTAAAAATATGCAGAAAAAACTGGTTTCCCGTCAGAGATGCGATGAATTGCTGTACGTGTCTTGTGAACAAAGCGGTCTAGATTGTCTGCAAAATGAGGTGTTAGTCTGTGGCATTTCCTTTAATATGTATGCGTTAGGGTAATCATAGCGAGGGGGGGTGGGGGGTGGTAAGAGGGATGGATGGGAAGTAGGAGGGGGGGGGACCGAGGCGGGAGGGAGGGATCACCACTTGGTAGATGACAAAGAGAATTTCACAATCTTGGAGTATCTGTGTAACTGTCGCCGTACTCTTTGGCCCAAAAGCTGGTATATACGATATCAGGACCCATTGGGAAAATTTTATATATGGCAGGTATATCATTAATTCCAATCCCCACATTGTCCCCCCCCCCCCCCCATCTTTCACTCCCGACATCCCATCTATCGAAGAAAAAAACGATCAAATACCTCCCATCCATTGAGTCTCATCCAATCCCGTCGACCCAACTACCGGCTACTTGCATTTGCTCACCCACCCATCTATCCATTTATCAAAGCTCACCCTCCCCTCCATCATCACCATCATCAACTAGAACAATACCCTCACCCAAACAAGGATTCACGCCATGGCTGGGAAGGCAATGAGAATGGAACGCCATTCTGGGAGATGCTCTTTTTTGCGGGAGGTCTGTTTTGGGGAGGGAAGGGGAGGCTTTGTCTTGGGGGGGTTCTTTGACACTGGGCATTTCTGGGGATACTCCCCTAGCAGGGAAGGGGATAAGGCGCTTTGTTGCATTAGGTGAACGGGGTGGATGGATGGATGGATGGATGGATGGGCGAGCTGAGTACCATGAGCCCATGTAGGATATCATCTCGACATTCCCCTAATTTACTTCTATCCCATTCTCTTCATCTTCTTCATTTTATTCAATTATACTTCCTTCCTCGGATCTTCTCCATTCTCCTTCTCCATTCTCCTTCTCCTCCGCCTCTCCCTCCTCTCTCTCCTTCGCTACCACTCACGCCCTCTTCGCTACCAACCGCACTCCCTCCCTCATTATATTATCTAACCAATCACTTCTACTCTCATCCCGCCCCGTGCATCAGTCAGTCACCCGCTACATCGCCATTGGCCACGCTCGGTTTGCAAACCGTTAGGCCATGCGCTATCCACATAATATTGCACCGCCCGTTCTTCCAATTGGTTAGCGGCGTCACACCGGTAAACGGTGGGTTGGAAGAGTAGGAGGGTGGTTCTGGTATATATATTTCTCTCCATGTCCGCTTCGTAGGAGGGGAGAGAGGGAGAGGGAGAGGGGGGGGGGAAGTGGGGATGAGAATTGTAGTTGATATTTATATAGGAGGTAAAAAGGATACCAAGTGTGTAGTATAGAGTCTATTATTGCGGCTTTAGATTATAGGTGAGTTGGATCTTTTTCAGAGGGGTTTTGTTTTGCTTCTGGAGGTGAGGTTATCTCACTGGCTGATCGGTTGGTTCATTGGTTTAGTAAATTCTACGGCTTCACTTAACACATTAACTATTGCCTTGCGATACTACGCTTTTACACTACCGCTGTGGTTGGACACGATTACTTTCTTTCACTTTTTTTTTCCCATCTATCCTTCTTTCGACCTTAATCCCAACACATACCTGCACTAAGTGTGGCTCTATGATGGAGAACCATTCACTGACCCCACCGTACCCCCACCCCATCCACGGCTGGAGCGAATACGACTTCCCTGCAATTCAGCAGCATACAGCTTTCTTAGACCCCTCGCTTGAGCAGATCGACCTATCGTACACATACCCGCGCCTACAAAACCCTGATCCCTGGGAACTGCTCCCTTTGGGATATGAGGCTTCAGGGTCTGGATATGAATATGGGGACATGGTTTGTATCCCCTACTTACTTGGAAACGAGATACTAATCCACGGGAGCGAAGACAAATATAGATGCGCTTTCGGTACCATCAAGGGGGATAGTGGGCGATAGATTTTCAGAAATATACGACTTCACAGGAGCGGGGAGCGGGGAGGAGAGTGCGTGCGTTTGTCCATCAGAGTTAGAACATTTACCCCCGGGATACACACTCCCGCCATCGGTACCCAACACAGCAGCAGCAACCCAAGCGATTGCAGACCTATTCCCAGAGTTAACCTCTGACACGCCTTCCTCTTCACCTTGCTCCGGAGATTCCTTCAACTACTTTTCCTCACCCGAGAACGCCGTCGTAACTCCTCAATACACTTACTCCTCGCCATCCCCACACACCACGCTTCCATACCAATCCTATCCTCCGCTAAAACAGCAAAAACCACCACCGCCGCCACCCCCACCCTCACCTTCCCCTACCAAGACATCAGAAAGCCCACCACTAGAACACAACCGCCTCCCAAAAACAACCCAGACAACCCAAAACGCCCTCCTCCTGCACTGGCGCAGTCAAGGCGTGTCCTACAAGACAATCCGCACGCGCCTGAACCTCACCGAAGCGGAGAGCACGCTCCGCGGCCGACTACGCACACTGACAAAACCGAAATGCGAGCGCCTCCGGCGCCCACAATGGCTGCCGGAGGACGTGGGTTTCCTCATCAGGGCTGTTGAGGGGGAGCGCGGAGGCGGGAAGGGAGGGATAAAGTGGAAGAGGGTCAGCGAAGAGATTGTGAGGTTGGGAGGGAGGTACAAGTTTGGGCCTAGTACTTGTAAGAAGCGGTATCTGGCGTTGGTGGGGGAGGGTGCTGTGGGTGGGTTCGAGGGGGTAGAAACCGGGAATGTGGGGAAGCGAAGGAGGAGGAGGAAGGAAGGCGGTTGCGCCGAGGGGGGTGCAGAAGAGGAGGAAGAGGGGGTAGCAGGAGGTATTAGGAAATAATCGATGAGAAGGGCGTAGAGATGTTGGAGGATGGAGGAAATGTATCTGTTGTTTTTATTTTGTTCGCCCAATTGGTAGTCGTAATTTTTTGGATTCCAATGTTTCTCCATACGAGTGACCGAGTATGACTATTCATAATGACTTTCTGAGACACACTCTGGGCTCGTCGCTCTGCATCAGCCACGGTAAATCCCCTCCACGATATCATACAATATTCCCCCCACTACCGGTACCGGTACACTATCCTGCCACCCTCCTGCAGCCCACCACAGCTAAAGTTACCATCGCCGCCAACACAAAAAAAAAGAGCAATCAAACCCGTGACACAAACCACGCGCTCACCATCTACGATACCTCCCACACCCCAACCCATCACCCGACCCAACTTCGCACTTTGACCACTGCCACGAACGCCAACGCTGCGGCGCAAGTCCGGGGAAAAAAGTGAAGCCAGCACCTCCCAGCTATCATAATCCGAAACCTTCTTTTATGCCAATACAATACTAGCCTGTTCCTTGATTTCTCCGGGTCTGAGTCATTTTTGTCGGGGGAGGGGAGGGGAGGGAAGGGAAAGGGAGGGGAGTGAAATCCGGTATCGGTATCGGCATCGCGTGTCGCGCGCTATCCCGGGCAGACCAGATGGCGGGGATTTTGTCTCTGCTTTATTTCTTGGGATCGTGGGCGCGCGCGGCGGAAAGATAGTCCGCTGAAGTGTGTGTGTGGAAGTTTCACTTGTATCCTTTTTTCTTTTCTTCCCTATTACCTGTGTGGAGAGGCGTTGCGGACGGTTCGTTGTTGAACAGTGCTTGAATTTGAGTAGAGGAACCGGTAGGCTGTGGGGTCTTTTGTATTTATTGGGGAGATTTTGCTGCGAAGGGAGCAAAATTACAGAAGTTTGGTCTCGTTCCGGGTGAGTAGTCTACGGCACCTCATTATCGACTGGTGATACCAAATCTGCCAACGCAAGTGCGATGGACCTCAAATTACGAACTATTCACGGTGCTACGCATGCTTGAGCCGCTTCAAACTTTACAACAGGAGGAAAGGATAGCGTCATCGATGCGGCGACAAGTTTCAATCGCGGACTCTTTTGTGAGCAAAACCTCCCACGTCGGCAATGTGCGTAGTATACATTTTAGCCGGTGCAGTGCTACACAACACCAGTACCAGAAACCCGAACCTCCAGCCCGGTACTGTATCCTTCAAGTTGTGTATCCCCCCCAAGCTCTTGGGACATTCCAGTTGGGATTGAACTGTGTTGAACTGCCGGTACTTGATGATGATGGAATACCGTACTCGAGTAGCGGTAGCGTAAGGACATGTTGCCATCTCAGCTGGTCAGGTGGATGGGGCTTGAACAGTTCTTGCTGCAAGCGCATGGACCTCTCTCTGCTCCTTGCTTCTACTTTCATCAGTTTAATAGTGCTTCAGCCAAAGGCATCTGCGCCGCTGGGTAGTGGGGCGGCTCAGATAAACCCACAGTACCAATACCAGGTAATACCAAGTGCAGGCACAAAATTTAATATATTATTATTATTATTGCCTGGGTCTGCTTTTTACTACGTACCGTACACCCCTCTCATAACTCTTTTTAACAAGCATACAGGTAACTTTTCGGTAGATATTCCGGTAAAATTGTTGTTTACCACCACCACGCTTTCTTATCATCTTCCCTTGGTGTTGTGCTGCCCCAACAAAATGGAAGAAAAATACCATAGCCCACTTCCCCGGGCCCACCGCCCAACACCCAACCAAGTTAGCCAACCCTCCATCCACATTTCAATACAGACCGAAACCTCTCCACGCCGGGGAATCCTCCAGCGCCTTACAGCCTGTGGTGAAAGAAACAAAAAAAAAAAAGGGAAAACGGGGATATCAGGCTTCGATTGGAGCCCTTCTGCGCGCTCGAGCCAATTGAGCAACCGTGTTTCTAACTTTTTTTTCCAATTCCCACATTTTCTCACGAGAGGACGACTGTATGAGTAAATCCCCCACCGCATGACCAAAAAACAAAAAAAGTTTTCGCTTCCATGAAAACCGCAAAATCCAAATCCCAACGACGTCACAAGCGTGAAAACAAAAACCCAGGCGCAGATCCTCCCTGCCAATCTCCTTCTGTGCACCGGCACCAACTACAGTACTGTACTCGTACAGTAACCAGCCTTTTCTTTCCTCGGAACACTCCCTCCCATTATGCCGTGCGAGGCCGCCGATCCCAAAACAACCAACACAAGAAAAACAACCGGCAGAAACTGATCTGGCGATCGTTTTATAAATACCTGTGCTAATTAGTTATATACTACTGTAGTTAACTTAACTCGTCGGTACTCGAGTGTCGGTACTTGCTCGTGCAGTTCGCCATCATGCAATCGTGGTCTTCTGGGAAAGATGTTTTTGTCGCGCTGATAGCGCGGACAAGGATATCAAAAAAATTTCTTTTTTGTTGTCTTTTTTTTTTTTTTTTTTTTGCTTCTGTTGTATTAGTACCGTACCGGCAGATACTGGACACTTGTGTTCACCACGCTGTTTTGAACTATGATGGAAGAAGAAGAAGAAGAAGAAGAAAAAATGCAACACGTGGAGTAGCTGGACGATGCACATTGCGTGATAGATAGAAGGAAGGGAGGAGAAAAGAAAAAGAAATCAAACATGTGTGGAAATTCTCCTCCAACTCACCGGTGGAGCCTGCTCGAGCACGAGGAACACGGGAGGGGGATTACGGTATTGTGCGAGTGCCGGTACCGGGTACTCCGGATGATAGTATTCTCCTACGATGGAGGGGAGATCCTGGTCCGTCACATACGATGCCTTCACGGGCCGACGATATGGGGTGCTCGGAGAATCCCGGTCTATGATACAGTACTGCCGGCAAACATATAAGTCTACTTGCTATATGCACAAACGGATTCACCGAGAGACTGCCGGTGACATTCACGTATCATAATGGCAGGGTATATATTGCGCCGCAAGCTAGCGCAAAAGATCGGGTCGTCGGGGTGAAAGCTTATTCTTGAGCCTCAGGCTTTAGATTCGGTTTGGTATTATACTCGAGTAGTTGGACAATCCCATTTCCTCTGCGCCGCCGACTGCCGGGTGCACGGTCCAGTACGGTACATGACGGGCGATAACAGAACGAAGAGTACCCTATCATGCCAGTGAAGAAGAACCTTAGGAATTATGAAAAACTGTAATTGGACAGAAAGGATACAGTATACAAGAAGGTGCGGTAGATTCCAATAAATTACAAGAACAAATCAAAATAAAATAATAATAAAAAGTCAAAAAATCCCAAAGAACTCCATCGCCAGAACCAGACTCAGGTCACAAGCAAGCAGATACCCACACTAAAACTGGAAAGAAAGAAAAAAAGGCGCAGAAAGTGCTCGGTAGGGCAGTAAGATCACAAGCCACCCAACCCGAAAGCGTAAGAAAGGGAGAGAAAAGAGAAAGGAAAAAAGAAAAAAAAGCGCCACAATCATCATCATCCCAGGATCACGATCGCGATTCTCCCCTCCCCTCACATCACATCATCATCCATCCCTCCCACACGTTCACTCGGCCTTCGGCGGAAACTCGCAAAAAGCAAAGGCGCTCCAAAACCTATACTTCTTGCCCACGGCGGCACCTTTTCGCGACTCGAACGAATCGCCAATGAATACCCGTCCGTCTTGTGGGTTTCTATCGTTGAAGGTGATGAACACGCTTCCGTCCCCAAAATCAGCTCGGCCAATCCCAATTGGACCTGCCGGCCGGCCGGCCGGTCGACAAAACAAAAAATTAACCTACCTGTCTATGCCCAATAAGTCCTTGCGATGCATGCGTCGGTGCTGGTCATACCCGCGCTTTTTGCAAATGTCTGATTGGAAGAATGTCTGGAAAGTGAAGTGTGTGCGCTTCGCTTTGCTGTTCTCACGTTAGAGCCGGCCAACCTTCTTCTGTTGGAGGAGGGAGGGGGAGGGGGTAAAAAAGTACTATTTCGCCAACTCTTCTATAACGTCCCAGACTGTCACCCCCGTCTCATTCTCCACCACCAGGTGCGGGTGGAAGCGTATAACGTCTATCTCTACCCTGGCGGTCGCCGGATACGTAGCGTAGTGATCCTTCACCGCGGATTCCTTCAAGGGTGCGCATTTTTGCCGGCCGAAGGTAGTTGATGCGGGGTCCAGCGAGGAGTCGAAATGGATTAGATTGAAAATGGGGTGGAGGTCGTAGACCTCGTCTGGGGAGTTGACCAAGTGACTTGTGGAGCCTTTCTCCGCAACCGGCAGGAAGAGCTTTTGTCGCAGCCGGCGGCGGCTCCAGATTATTGAGTACCAGAGTGTGCAGACTTGCTTGCAGGCAACTAGGTCTAGAGGGTCCAGGTGCTCGAAGAGGTCCTGGAGGAGGTAGGGAGGGAAGAAGATGTTGCTTGGTGCATCATGGGAAGGAGGCATGCTTGGAGGAGGAGGTGTTGGTGGTGCAGTGATTAGCTCCGATGTCGATGTAGATGTAGATTCGCTCATGATTAGATCTGAATTGGTAGTAGTGGATCTTTCTATTATGTGATGGTGTTCCGAATTTCCCTCTTTTCTATCTATCACTGCCCCGCCGACAGCAGAGTCTTTATATAAATTCTAGCATGCCACGAGATGAGGTTCCAACCACTAACTTTACTGAGCATTCCCACCACCACCACTGCGGCCGCCCCATCCATCCTCCCCATTTCCAGTAACGGTAGCTCTCCGGTTGATACGGAAGATTGTTGGCAGGTAAGTTAGATAGGTATCATAGGCAGGGAGCCAAGTCGGAGTCTTGCCTTACCTACCCACCAACCCACTTGCTTACGTATCCCGTGCCTCTGGTCAATGACGAAGCGCCGCTGCAATTCACATGGACGCCATCCTTCAAACCACCCCCTCTCAAACCAAGGCGCATTGGATTGTGCTTTACCGAGGCAAGCCCTATCCAAGCCGTCCCCCCCATGAACGAATAGAGATAGGTTTGCTCGCACCCCTCCACTCCTATTCCAAACTCTAACTACCATAACCGTAACCTCATGTTATCTGCCCCGCCTCCTCCTCCTGCTATACCATCCCTCCCTTCCCCGCTGAACACCGTACCATACGTCAATAAACTTCCTGCACAAGAGGTGGAAAAAAAGCGACGACATGTAAGATACCCGTACAATATTTGTGTCTCGCTTGCAAGGATCTCCAGGGTTTTGCATGATGCGGCTGATACAAACCCAAAAAGCCTACATGACGCCCATGTGACCGTTTCGGCCTATACCGAGAGCCTGGTTAGTGGTAAACAGAGCGTGTGCTCCTCCTCCTCCACCTCCTACTCTGCGGCGTGGATCAGAAGAACTCATCGCGATCGTGAAGAGCACTATTCTTCAGTGTGTCATCGGAGTGTTATGACAGCACCCACGTCAATGGTCTATAAAAGGGTGCGAAGGACCTTTATTTTATTTTTTGTTTCAGTGCTAGTACTAGTACTCGAGTACAATCCCGCGGGCTCTACGCTCTGAGGTTCCGTGCACATTACCGGCCGCGGGATCCATTATGGTCTGTATGGGTACTATCCATCACGATAACTCCCATCGCACCCAAGAGTGACTTGTAATATGCTATTACAACTATTCTCCGATCGACACACGGTAGTCACTACTGCCGTGGTTAGTAGTTACCGCTAGGACATGAGTATGCATGTAGGAGTACTGTGCAGTAGATACTTACACTGCCGGTACTCCAGTCCCGGTTTCTGCACAAAAATTTCCCAGGAAATACTCCCGTGCCCTGCCACGTCATTTCGGCGCCGGGGCGATCGGTAGGGTATCCCATCAAAAGCGTGTGGAAATCGAATTCAGATTTCATTGCTGATACAATGAGCCTCGTGATCGACCTTCCGGCAGTTATCGAACAGTCTGGGCCGGCCCCCCCCCCGCCCCGCCTGAGTAGGAAGCCTAGATGTTCGGAATAAATTAAATCAGCTTGATGAGATTCCGGGAGAGCTTCGACCCAGAGGTGTGGGAAGTCGGAGTTGGGGAAAGAGGGAGAGAGGAACTTGAGCCACACCTAAACCGGAAGTGTGGAAGGTAGGGTAACTGTGGGAGGTCTCTCATGTAAGGTGGGGAGATGTCTCCTCGGGTTTTGGTCGTCATGGAGGAGCCGATGCTACTTGTAGGGACTGTAGCAGCGCTACCATTCTCGCATGATCGAGTCCCCAGAAGCGTACTAGAGTGGTGCCCGGTCAAATTGGCCCTGCTTGTTGGGGTCGACCTCGCCCCACCTGAGTAGCGCCTTCGCCACTCCCTCGTACAGTAGGAGCAGCCCAAATGAGTGGCGCCCGGCCGACGCAATCTAATCTGTCGGGCTTGGCATTTAGCGATACAGATTTGGTTGATTGGGGCTAACGTTATCTCGCTCGAGCAGTATTTCCACCGCTCCCTTGTGCCCATTCTCAACAGCCCACACAAGAGGTGTATGGCCAATGCAGTCTTCCTGATTGATGTCACGACCTCCACAGCTACCAAACAAGCTACAATCTCAACAATTCTTAAGAAGGGTGTGCAGTGTAACCCACGGAATAGGGAAAGGTTAGCGAAATCGATAGCGAAACAATATAATAGCTTCATGTCCTTCCAAGAGGATTTTGGTGGATATGTGGTTATTGCAGTCGTCAAATAACTCAAGTGCGAGCAATTTCGCATAGTTGGAAAGCTCCCTTTGTGCATGCATTTCCCAATAGAGAGAAGAATGTTTAGAAATAGTGTGCTTTAGGGATCGAAATCTCTATGATCGGAATAGCCACCAGGCCGCCCGGAAGAGCCTTAACCTGATGAGAATTTAGATAACTCAACCATGTTTCTGCCATTGTCGAGTGAGCCGAACCAAAAGGTCCAGGATGGGCCCGGAGGTACTCCTGTACTGTAAAGTGGGTTAGCCGGGCTGTGGAAGTCTCGTTATCTACGGCAACAAGTCCTTGACAACAGGCTAGTAGCAGCCCTATTGAAGGGATACTGTCAGTATCGAGATTTGGTGATCCAATTTCGATTGATAGAGCGTGGCAAAGTCCATTGACGTAAACCCCCCCATTTTCTATCAATTAATTAACATTATTATTTTTTGGCTGCGGCCCCACCCTCGTCACCCGTCCTCACTCTCATTTCCAGCTCGGCCAGTGCCTGGAGATCGAAGCCTGGACGTCTGACTTTATCTTTCCTTCGCTTCCTCCGTCCGTATAGACGAATCCCAAAACCACCTAGCAGGTAGGTTAGTGAGATGTAATTAGGAAATTAGTTGGAAAAAAAAAGGAAAGGGAGGGAGGGATGGAGGGAGGGAGGGAAAAAAACAAAAACACATACAATTGAAAAAAATGATTAACGAAACCAATGTAGACTACTCACTCGTCTTTGCGAACTTCACCAAATATTCGGCTCACGGAAGTATTCTTGGCAATGACGGGTGAGTAAGGTTCCAATTGTTTTGGGAGTCGGAACCACGGTCCAGTCGACAAGTAACGTTGCCAAGGTCCTTTGCGGAGAATTGTTAGTATGGTTCTGAGTTAACCTGAATACATAATTCTTACCTTGGCTAATTCTTGCTTAACATCGTGAACACGCTCATTAAGCGTGGCCATTCCGCTCACAATTCTCCCTCCGGCACCGGTCTTAGCCCCGGTGGTTTGGGCTCCGGGGGTCTCGGTCGGTTTCTTCGTTGCCACAATATCTGTCAGTAAAATAACAACTATAGATGATGCTCTGGATAACTTACGGGGGTGGAAGCAAACTTCCTCCCCTAAACCGGCCCCCACGGAGCAGGGGGCTCCGGTCGTGCTTGATAAGAAGAATACGATGTTGCTGGATGATAATAGAGGCATTCAGCCCCGGGGTTGAAAGAGCGTTTTTCGAATGCCAAGTTTCCAGTTGACCCGTCGGTTTTGTCTGCGAAAAAGAGTTTGACACACCAAAGTTCTTCGACTCGAAAAACCTGCATACCCATTTTTTAACCCCGGGGCTGAATGCCTCTAATACGGGGGAACATTTTGTACGTGATAGAGGTGGAAGGTGGGGGGGATGGAAGGTGAGAGAGGAAGCGGTGGATGGAAGGTGGGAAGGTAGAAAAAAAATAATTAAATACCGGCAAGGCTCGCTAAGTTACAGTTACTGTCGGGCATGCGGATGGCCGTGCGGTAGATTACGACCGGAGGATGTTATCTGTATACCGGTAGTTACCCGTTTATACGAGTAGCCTCGAGCTTGGCATTGGGGGGAGGTGTTTCTGTTGCACTTGAGATAAGCTCTCGTGGCTTGGAATTGACATTCTCGGTGGGTGATCTAGAAGTTGGACATTTGCAGTGACTTGTTAGCCCGCATTCAAAGAACTGCCACTGGTGGGCGTAGGATTTTGTTTCGCTAGGCTTGTTCACCTTCTGGGGGGTGCATCTAGCAGATAGAGAGCGAAGTTTCGGACTTTAAACTTGGACGTTAGAGCCTGCGGGCCCGGTCGGAAGAAAGTTGATATAGCTCGGATGGCTCGGAGGAGAAGAGCTCTGTTGATTGCAGGCTTGATACATATTTGGGAATCAAATCTGTCCACTCCAACGGGAACGTTGCACCCCGCTTGTGCGGTGATTGGCCGTATTCGGTGTCGGCTGTTTCAGGTTGTTGTTGATGCCGCCACACTGCAGAGGGCTCTTACGAACCCCTGGTACTCATTCCTGGCGGACGGCGAGAGCGGTGTGGGCTTTAGTTATCCGTTTTACCAGGATTAAAGTCTTTCCGTTCTAGTAGCATCCTTACAATCCCCTCATGCCCATTCTTAGCAGCCAGGGAGAGCAGTGTTTGGCTCGACTTATCCGCATTGCTGGGGTTGACGTCGCTCCGCTCCAGCAGCATCCTCACAACCCCCACATGCCCATTCCTAGCAGCCCACAGGAGGGGTGTTCGGCCATAGTCGGTGTCAGCTGTGTCGGGATTGACGTCGTTTCGTTCTAGTAGCGTCTCAACGATCCTCTCACTCCCATATATGGCAGCCTGCCCGAGCGGCGTTCGGCACCATACATCTGCTTTGTCAGGATTGGCGTCTTTCCGCTCGAGCAGCGCCCTCACGACCCCTTCGTGCCCATTAATAGCAGCTAGTGAGAGGGGTGTTTGGCCATTCTCGGTATCAGCTGTGTTGGGACTGACATCGTTCCGCTGGAGAAGAATCTTCACGACCCCCTCATGCCCAATCTCGGCAGCGCGCGAGAGCGGCGTTCGGCCGTATTTTGTGTCAGCTGTGTCGGGATTGACATCGCTCCGTTCCAGCAGCATCCTCACGATCCCCTCATGCCCATTCCTGGCAGCCCGCGAGAGCGGTGTTTGGCCATATTCAGTGTCAGCTGTGTTAGGATTGGCGTCGCTCCGTCCGAGTAGTGCCCTCACGACCCCCTCATGCCCACTTCCGGCAGCCCACAACAATGGTGTTTGGCTCCACTTATCTGCATTGTTAGGATTGACGTCGCTCCGCTCGAGCAACACCTCCACGGCCCTCTTATGCCCATTCATCGCAGCCCGCGACAGCGGCGTTCGGCCATATTCAGTGTCAGCTGTGTTAGGATTGACGTCTTTCCGCTCGAGCAGCATCCTCACGACCCCCTCATGCCCATTCCTGGCAGCCCAAAAGAGCGGTGTTCGGCTCCACTTATCTGCATTGTTAGGATTGACGTCGCTCCGCTCGAGCAACACCTCCACGACCCTCTTATGCCCATTCATCGCAGCCCGCGACAGCGGTGTTCGGCCATATTCAGTGTCAGCTGTGTTAGGATTGACGTCTTTCCGCTCGAGCAGCATCCTCATGACCCCCTCATGCCCATTCCTGGCAGCCCAAAAGAGCGGTGTTCGGCCACAGTCGGCATCAGCAGTGTTGGGATTGGTGTCGCTCCGTTCTAGCAGGGCCCTCACGACCCCCTCATACCCATTCCTAGCAGCCCACCAGAGCGGGGTTTGGCTCCACTTATCCGCTTTGTCAGGATTGGTGTTTTTCCGCTCGAGCAACATTCTCACAACACCCTCACGCCCATTCATGGCAGCGAGTGAGAGCGGGGTTCGGCCATACTCGGTGTCAGCGGTGTTGGGATTGACGTCGCTCCGCTCCAGCAGCATCCCAACGACCCCCTCATGCCCATCCCTGGCGGCCAGCGAGATCGGTGTTTTGCTCCACATATCTACTTTGTCAGGATTGGCGTCTTTCCGCTCAAGCAGCATTCTTAGGACCCCCTCATGCCCATTCCTGGCAGCCCAAAAGAGTGGCGTTCGGTCATAGTTGGTGTCGGCTGTGTTGGGATTGATGTCGCTCCGTTCCAGCAGCGTCCTCATGACCGCCTCATACCCATTCTTGGCAGCCCACAAGAGCGGTGTTTGGCCCCACTTATCCGCTTTGTCGGGATTGGTTTCTTTCCGCTCGAGCAACATTCTCACCACACCCTCACGTCCATACATAGCAGCTAGTGCGAGCGGTGTTCTGCCACACTCGGTGTCAGCGGTGTTGAGATTGACGTCATTCCGCTGGAGCAGCATCATCACGGCCCCCTCATGGCCATTCTCGGCGGCCCGGGAGAGCGGTGTTTGGCTCCACCTATCTACTTGGTCGGGGTTGGCATCTGACCGCCCGAGCAACATCCTCATGACCTCCTCATGGCCATTCCTGGCAGCCCACAAGAGAGGTGTTTGGCTCCACCTATCCGCATAGTTGGGATTGGCGTCGCTCCGCTCCAACAGCATCCTCACGACACCCTCCTGCCCGTTCTCGGCAGCCCGCAAGAGCGGTGTTCGGCCATACTCGGTATCAGTGGTATTGAGATTGACGTCGTCCCGCCGGAGCAGGATTCTCACGACCCCCTCATGCCCATTTTCGGTAGCCAACAGGAGTGGTGTTCTGCCATAGTCGGTATCAACTATGTTGGGATTAACGTCGCTCCGCTGGAGCAAGATTTCGACGACCCCCTCATGCCCATTCTCAGCCGCCCGTGAGAGTGGCGTTTGGTTCCACTTATCGGATTTTTCGGGATTGACATCCTCCAGCCCTAGCAGCATCCTCACAACCCCCTCATGGCCATTCTCGGCAGCGAGCGAGAGCGGTGTTCGACTATAGGTGGTATCAGCAATGTTGGGATCGATGTCGCTCCGTTCCAGAAGTATCCTCACGATACCCTCATGCCCATTCTTGGCCACCCACGAGAGCGGTGTGTGGTTTTGATCATCGGCTTTGTTGGGGTTGATATCGTTCCGCTCTAGGAGCATCCTAACGATCCCTTCGTGGCCATTCTCAGCAGCGCGCAAGAGCGGCGTCTGGCCATAGGCAGTGTCAGCTGTATTAGGATTAACGTCGTCCCGCTGGAGCAAGATCCTCACGACCCCCTCATGCCCCCTCCCAGCAGCCAGCGAGAGCGGCGTCCGATTCCACTTATCCGCTTTGTCCGGATTGGCGTCTTTCTGCTCCAGCAGCACCCTCACGACCCCTTCATGTCCATTCCGGGCACCCCAGGCGATCGCTGTCTTACCATAGAAATCAGTTGCCTGCACGTCCCACTTGTTCGTCTCCAATAAAGCAACCATTATCTCCACGCATCCGTGGTATGCGGCGCCGTGAAGCCCTGTAAATCCCCTAGGGATATCTGCTAAGTCAAAGGGCCGGTCCCGTATGCCCACCCTATGCAATAATAGTATTTTCGAAGATATGTGCTTATCGTATCCATCGAGGAGCTCCAATGCAAGGGTTTTCACACTTTCACTGTTTCCCCGCCTTGCGTGTGTGCCCCAGTAACAAGAAGCATATTCTACAAGGGGAGCGGTTGGTGGGATAGAACGAAGAGCTGGGGAAAATCCTCTGACATGCTGAAAATTGAGGTAGGTCAAACAGACCTCCGCAATCACTGAGTCGGGCCTAAAGAATAAGTTGGGGTTATGGGAGAGGTGCTCTTGCAGAGTGTAGTGGACAAGCCGGACTGTGGACGAGGACTTCTCGACCGTGACGAGCCCTAGTGAGCATGCTAGCAGTGTTTCTATCGCAGGCATATTCTGGGAATTCAAGTCGACAGATCCCTCTTCTACCCCAAGGGCATGGCGTAATTCGTCGACATGCAACGGCCGCTCCGCATGCGATACCCACATTAGTACTTCCATCCCGAGTTTTGATTTGTTCCTCGGTTGCGCTTTCATTCGTGAGAAAGTTGCTGTGTAAGCATCTCCCAGACCCCTCCCTTTGGTCATCTCGTCAAGTTTCTTTCTCCTCTTATGGGGAGTAATCTCGCCCAGGATTGCATCAATATTTAGAGAAACTAGAAGGAAACTAGACACCACCGTTAGTAAATCATGCCTCGGGCTTGTGTTGGGAATGTATTTGATATTATTGCTTACATTTCCGAGATCTTCTCCGGAATGATTCTTAGAATATCGGCCCGCAGTTGATCATCCATTGCGGCAGGGTCAGTGTCACCGTCTAGCCTCATCTCTAGAAAATTCTTGATATCCGTGTGGGTAGGGCTGAGAGTTATCCGGGCCGTCTTACTGAAATATCTCGCTATCTCGTCGTCGATATGGGGCCTCCCAGTAAGGAATACTCGCGTGTTTGGTGACGCCCGGATGACTTCCCGTATCGACTCAAGGAGCTCCCGTCGGTGCTTTGGAGTAGATTCGTCTAAAGCATCGATGCATATAAATACCCGCGCTTGGGCTGCAATAGTCTTCTTCAGAATTTCTACTAGATCCGGAAGTCGGAGACCGAGGCCTCCAAACTCTTTAGCCTCCCGAAAAGCCTCCCCTATATGCTCTGGGATTCCTCCACGGTTAACAAGCTGCTTGAGAATGGCGCCCAACATATTTGTGGTAGACTGTTCCTGCTGGGCAAGGAAATCGCAGTAGAGTCCCACGACGGCAATGTCATTCCCTCTAGTCTGACTGCGCAGACTATCAATAACTAGGGAACTATCATTTGTTGATCATCAGTGAAATCTTCTTTGCCCCTCTCTACATAAGGGCACCCCCTACCTAACATAAGTTTTCCCAACCCCGGGATTCCCCTCACAGAACAACACTTGCTCAGCACAACCATCTTCTGCATCATACCATTTCCTGAACTCGGTGGTTTCTAGCACCCAGTTTCCCACGCCATCGAGTCTGTCAGTTCGCACACCCTGGTGCCGTTGCTGTGGCTCGAGTGGCGATAGCCATTTCAAAATTTGATGCCCTTCGGCGTCGTCTTGGGCAATGAGGTTGACAATACCAGTATTGCTGATGTTGAATGAGTTGATGTTACCCGTGACATGCTGGTGCCCTGACGACATCTGGGCTATAGACTATTATCCTAATCCTTTTGTTGTGTGCGAGATGATGAGGGATCGCCTGCAATGGGAATCTGACTTCTCGCGGCTCGAGAAAGTCCCTAGGACGTGAAGAAGAGGGGGTTATAAGGTTCTGGCGTTGCACAAACCTTCACCAGCCCAATCCCAATCGGTTGTGCTTCGGAAGTATCCGCCCCACGCTTGTTGGCAAATGTATTTTGCCACTTGCTTAGCATGGGATCGTAACACAAAAAAGAGGTTAAGTGATACCAAATGGTGGAGTGAATATTGCAGTTTACCTGTATCGCGTTCTCTACTCGTAGATTTGTATGGGATTGGCAGAGATGGTTTTCGGATCTGTTCTTCCTCACACCGGTATGGTACGAGGTTGGCGACATAAGTGATGAGCAGTGTAAGGGTTTCCCACTTAGAGCATGTTCACAACCTCCTAGCCACTGATTTAGCGAAGTAATTTGGGCTCAATCTTCACCCATTTGTGGAATAATTCCCTAGATTTTACTCTTCAATTCATTAAAACTCTGTATCTAGACTGGTTGAGGAATTTTCAAGAGAGCTATAATTGGTACATTGGTCTTGGTGCAATTTCTTGTTATTGTGGATGGAAAATGGTAAGGTTTGGCACTGTCTTCAACTTCAACTTTACAATATTGCATGCCAAAGTGTCCACAATTCTTTAATAATCTGTAATTGCTTGGAAGGATATTCGAAAGAATCTTAAACCAGAATATGAGATTTTGAGACCTTTTACAGCCCCAGAATGTGTTGAATGGAAAGCGTAAAGTAGCATGGTTTCGGTCGTCATACACCATTCTGCTCACCATTTTTGTCGCCAGCCTCGTACAGTACTGTGCCCGGATTGAGTGCCCTATCTGTTTGAAATTCATATTATACTGTACCGTATAATCTGGCAAAAGTCTGATTGGAGCTAAAGCAAAACTAAGGCAACCGAGCCAACAGGAGGGCGCGAAGGAGACGGATCCGCCACATTTTAAACATATATAGTAGCACCTTGCTGTCCCAGATCGCGTTGAACCGGATACCCCGCTGAGTGGGACAAAATCTCTGACAGCTCCGGGTAGTCATACAATTTGCCTTGTTGAACCGGAAAGGGGGGGTGGTTCGGAATCCTATGATATTCTGGGAAATGCCACCCTAACTTAGTTCCTATAGAAAGTCCACCTGCTGAGCCGGATTCCTCTACAACTGCCAGAAAAACCATGCCAGATGGAGAAAGAGCACAGGGCCAGAAATCTAGGCTGTGTAAATAATAATAATATAAAAAAATACAAGAGGGAGGCGTGAGGAGAGACTTTCTGAAAGGGTAGTAAGGACGATAGAGAGCTGGAAGGAAGCCTGGTTGTATATATGGTAGACAGTACTTCTAGTCATTAGTACCAATAAGCTACCTTATGTTTATTTGATTCCTATAGTACCTACAAAGTCCAAATATCCTTTATTTTAATGATCTCTGAGTCTCCCTCTGCTACCCTGTTGTTCCGGATACCGTACCCCCTCCTCCCGGATGAAATCCGGGAAAAATGGCCATCCAGGATAGCGAGGCCACGGTCGGGAAAACCTGCAGTAGCGCCAATCCGACTGTGCGGTACTACTCGAGTATCTGTGTTAGTGCGGCCGAGTCAGAGCCCGACCCTTAAAGTGGCAATGCCCACACAAATTGTCTGGCTTTGGTCGGGCAGCACAGGTACTGTGCTACTATGATAGAAGCTGTGGAAGGGAAGCGCATAACCTCGGAGATGTAACTCTAACGTCCTAGAGAGATTCTCAATTATTTCAGTTTTTCCTGTACCATACAATACCAGTATCCCCAATCTAAAACCAGACCTTTTTATCCCAAACCCCATACAGTACCGTAGCCCCTCGATAAATCCACCATCGAGGATCTCTACAGAAATCAATGCCTAAATCACAATAAATTTAGTAGAGTATGTTGAACCCCCCCCCCCCCCGAATTCCAGCTGATAAGATCCAGTAAGCTCAGCCTCCCCAACCCAAACTCCATCCAGATAACACCATCCCCCCCCAAGTGCCCTAAACCCAATCCCAGATGGCGGATTTATCCCGAGTTCACGGGTACCTGACACACAACTCGCCGGTGGGCTGACGGACACATGATGACCCGGCTCACGGACCATCACTCGATCTTTGCTTACAGAATTACGACACTCCCCCCAGTATTGGTCCGACTCACTCATTTGCTAGGCGTGCTGTGGATAGATAAATAGTAAGTCTATTTCCCATGAGTTCTACCGGTAGATGGACAGTCGCAGAGAGGTGGCATACGAATATTAACATGAACTGGGTCTATCGAGGGAAGGTATGACATCCGTTTCTCTCTCCCATCATCGCGGATAAATGGGGGACTCCCGGCCGGGTTTATGTTTTTTTTTGTTTCTTTTCGCTTCGGTATTTTCACTTGCTGATCACGATTATAGGCTATATGGATCACGCGGTGCGGGGGGGGGGGGTCAGCGGGACGTCTAATGCGGGGTATGACGCTACGCGAGCAGGTCCCTTGGGTAGTATGGGATCGTTGTGGCGCGGGAATGCATCCATGGATTCGTGCGGCAATGCAAGGCAAGTGAAAATGCGGGTGTTCCATGATCGTCACTTAGTTCTCAGAATCTGCACGATAATTAACCGTTGCAAGGTTGTAAGGTGGGTACATACACTCGAGCGTGTTTGAAGGCTCCTCGGCGATTCTTCGATGAATGTTCTTGCTCATTGCGGCTTATTGATACCTCGCGAGCTAGAATACATATAGAGCCAAATCATGGCTACTAAATCCGGGGTGCAAACGAAATCTACCTATCGTCCAGTGCGCTAAGTTATATACAGCCCAGTACAATCTCAGGCTATCTTTGCCCACTAGCCCCGGACCCGAAGATCCCCTCGAGCACACCTGCAAGTACCAACACGCCTTCGAATCCAGCGAGTAACCAGAACGGCCACCCGCTCCCAATGCCATCAAATCCCCACCCACCCAGTTTTGTGAGCGCTAGTATCCCGACTCCTCCAGAGAGACTGTACACGCCGGCGATACCGCCCTTAACGTATTGTCTGTCACGGATCTTAGGAGTCCCTGCACCGGAGAGTAGTGGCTGCTGCTCCTCTTCATCTTCCCCACCCGAATGGGAAGAGGAGACGGCATAAGCGAGCAGTCCGAGAGAACATACAATCCCACCAATCTGTGCCGCGCCCATCAATACAGCGTATATCCAGACCATGGGATTCTCCCGCGGTTCCGGGGACACCAGGGTTCCAAAGCCAGTGAAACCGACGACGCCGAGTAATGCCGACACCACCAGTGGGGTATTCCGCCGATCACTTGCGGCCGCATGATCGGTCCAGAAACCAAACACGGGAGCGAGTAAGAGCGCAGTTAGTTGCGTTGTACCAGTGAGCTTTGCAGCGAGGGTGTAAGCTTGCTTGCATGTTTCCGGGGTTGGAGAGGAAGGTGCTGAAGGAGGGCAGAGGTCATGGCGGATGAAGTATGCATTTACGAAGAGAGGGATGAAGAGCGATATTCCGACCGATGTTGCACGGGCGACGAAGCCAGCTAGGTAAGAAAGGGAGAGACGAGAGTCCGTAAGACCAGCTTTGAATGCGATTTTTAGGGACCTCAAGCCGCCGCAGCGGAGGGTGGAGCGAGGGGGTTGGGTGGGATCGGGCGTTGGAGAGGTGGACGGGGAAGAGGATGGTGGGGATAACAAGGAAGGTAAGGCCTCTCGAGACCCACCCCAGATTCTGGTCCAAACCCACACTCTCGCGTCATGCATACACCTCCTAAAGCTCCTACGGCCAGCTAATTTTCCGTGTCCAGGCAAGCCGAAAAAGCACCAGATCCCAACCACTGCGGCGGTCACAGCGACCGTGTAAAACGCCCGTCGAACCGCTTCCTCAGGGCCGTATTGGGCGAATCGAGTCGGCAGTCGTAAGAACACCAACAGCGCGAGCAACGCTCCGCATCCAGTAAATAGCCCAACTAGCCCGGCGAGTTTCCCACTAGATTGCACTGGCGAAGTACCTGCCTCACGAACGATCGGCGCACGCGAACTCTCGCTCGGCGGAGTAATTATGATTTTCCTGGGCGCGGGGGCATCGTCTACAGCCGTCATCTCGGGTAGAATTGCGGAGACCATCGTCGCGACGCCAGCTGCACCGATGGAGAATACCATTCTGGCGAGTAATAACCCGGGGTAGACGGTCGGGACGTTAACGAATAGAACTAGTGATCCTGCAACAATCCAGTAGCAGAGCACTACCACTCCACGAGTACCGAGCCTTCCATCAGACACGGCGCCCCAGAACGGAGCAGCAATGATAGCAACGAGTTCATCGACGAAACCGAGGGTGCCGACAATGTCGCCAAGTTGCGAGCGCTTGTGGAGGAGATCGGTTAGGACAAAGGAAAGTGTGGCATTCAGGAAGACGAGGAAAGAGACCGAGAACAGGGAAACACCAAAAAGGTAGGTGGCAGCATGCAGTGGGCGGATTTGTGGTGAAAAGGGTAGTCGACGAGAGAGGGGCATTGTGCCAGGCTTGAGAGCTTGTTGCGAAGTGGTTGTGCGATCATGACGTTGGTGGGTGGTAGAGAGCTGCCGAAGCGAGTTGGGCGTGTCGAGCTTGGTAACCATCACGTGAGTCATGGTTACATAATCTTCCTTGCACCCATGCCTTCTTCCTCAAGGCCTCCCACCGGTGAATCAGGTACCACCGTTTTCTCCTTTTTCATGCGATCGAACATGGTCCCCCACGAATCTCAGCTGCAACTTGCCCCCCCTCCCAATCAGCGAAATTTTCTCTCAGCTGAACTTCGTGCACGGCCTAACCTTGGCGAAACTTACAGGGTGGAATTCAGGGGACCTGGCTTATGTAATGCCCACTTGCGAACGTTGCTCCGCCAACGAGTGATGTGCTATGATCCTTGTAAGCACTAACCTTATCGAGAATCCCTGTAAAAGCACAACTTTAAATGGAGGGTGGGGCAGTGGATTGCAACCACCAGTATTTGTATGATACAATATGCTTGGAGGATGATGGGGCGTGGGAACGGGGACCTTAGATTAGGGGTGTACCGGTAGATGCGTTCCATCACAAATATGCCCGGGAGAGAAAAAGAAGACGGGTCGAACTCTCCTTACCGTAGCCGATGGTATCATTCTTCAGCTCAACGCCCGGGTAGAATACAGAACTGGGGATAAGCTCTCTCAGGGCAAGGGTTGCCTCCCTCGTGGCAGGACAAAAAGGGTTTCCTTTTTTTTTTGAAGGTAAGGATGTGCTCACCTGTGCCTGATATGCACATCAGTCAGAACGCAAGACGGGTATGATATCGGCAGGCAGCGGTAATGTAAGACAAATTGTAGGAGCAGAGTTTTGACAGCAGATAAACGAGCGTATTGTAGTTAGAGTATAAAAAACGAGCGTTTGGATAAAAGTGACAACACAACAAAAAGAAAGTAGTTCAAGAGTAGACTAAACGAGCGACATGAAGAAGGGGAAGAAGAGAAAAAAAATAGAGCGTAAAAAGAAACGACAGACAAAAGTGCTCAACGAACTAAAAATGAAGGAAATTTCCTCAAAGATTGAGTGAAGTAGAGAAGAGTAGAGTGGAGTGGATGATAACGACATCCGAAGGAAGAAAGTTGCCTTCCAATCCCCCAAACGCCGCCCATCCAACCACTTTTGTCCCTCCCAGAGTATCAGCACACCTGTGCGAAAGCAACCTCTGCACACAACTATCCACAGCCCAAAAAGTGGCGATCCGCGCTCAGCGTGTAGACTCCTCAGGCCGTCAATATCATGACCGAAACCATCCCTGCCCGGTCACCCGCCTCCCATCCCCAACCTAATACGTAGAGGCTCAAATATTCGCGGTAGAGCCCCCACCCTCGCAGTATTTTGTTACCGCGGCATTCGGCGATCAAATATCAGCCCGAGCATTGTTTAGGAATATCCCTATCCCCTCTTCAATTCTCGAAGAAGTCTTCCAAGAATTCCTCCCCGACTGGCATCACGCGGGAAACATTTCTTGGTTTCGCTAATGTAATTCCTTAACGCCTCTAACGTCGGGAACCGCTGTGGGGCCCCACGGCCAGCGTAGCGAGTTTCGATGAGGTCAATCAAGTTCACATGAATGGTGGATAGCGTCTATTATGCATATCCAATTAGCTCGGGATTTCGTGAAGTAGTGAGGGAACAAACCTTGCGACATTGCGTGATACTCCCGGGAATCCTCTCCTCGGGGACGCCCACGACCCTGCACAACCTCTGCCAGTTCTCAAGGTCGTTATCATTCATCCCGAAGATATAGTTGAATTCGTCCACTAGAGCCTGGCGGAAGCGGGTATTTGCACGGCTCTGTGGGCGGCTGCCCTGAACCCATTTTTTATGCTCACAGAGCCTGGCAAAGTCATGGTGGATACTCCAGTCCGCCGGGGGGGGCACGGTGGTCGGGGTGGGCGTAAAGGTGGGATATCTGGAGAAGAATTGGTCGAGGGGACTTTGGGGGCTGGGTGGAGCGGCGGGAAGGGAAGGGGGTGGGGTTGGGAAGGCGGTGGTGGAGGAGGTATGGAAGTTTTGGGTGGTTAGAGTAGGAGTGGTTGGGGTTTGGTCGGTGGAGTCGGTGTCTTGGGGAGGAGGGGAGAGAGGGGCATAGTTTTGTTGATAAGAGTTGGGGTTAGAAGAAGAAGACATATTGATGGATGAAAGAATGAGAGCGGCCGCGAAGTGGGATAGTAGGAAATAAAAAAAAGGGTAGAAGTCTAAAAGGTAGGTCTTGAATAGTGATAGCAAAGAGTTTGGACGAAGGAGTGCAATCAAAAGTGGTAGTCGTAGCAGTAGTAGTCCTAAAAATCCTAGTGCTGAAGCATCTTATCCCCTTCTACTGAAAGTGGGCCTCAAGCATTCTTATACTCCCAGTCGCGCCCTGCGATATATCAAAGGAAAAATAAAATAAATAAAATCTAGGACTACTAAAAAACTCAAGGCAAGCTTTCTCCTTCGAGCATTGCTCCCACTACGGTATCCCTGCCAGCACACCCACCAGCATCTACCCACCCACCAGCATCTGCTCCCCAGTGTAAGACAGCGTGCCTGACCATCCAAAGATGCTTCCCGGGCGGGCGGCGTACAGATCGGATCTAGAGTTACTTTGTGCTTGGTTGTCGCTTCGCTGCCTGTCACATCATCCTTCTACTGTAACTTAACTTACTATACCCGTCAACTCTAGCACTACTACAGGGGTAACCAGCGGGAGCCAACGGCCCTTCACCAATCAATCACGTTGGACTCGCCGTTGCAACCGCAAAACAACGCAGGTAGGTATTGTACCATACCCGAGTTAGGAAGCTACAGGGCGCAGACATTAAGGCATGCCCCTCCTATCTCCCATCCCCACATATCAAAATCCACCCCACGGCGCATTACCATCCCCTCCTCACATTAATGACGGTTATGTTAACATACGTTATTGGCGGCAACAGACTCAAGTTATCGATTTGTCGCCACCGTGGCGCGGTTATATCACTAAAGACGGTCACCCCTCCAAGTAGTACTGCGAGAAAAATGCCGGCCGAAATCAACCAGACTTCGCCTACTAGATTAAGCTAACCGTTGTAGGCAACTTACTCAGTTAACCGCTGCCGCACAGTACGGTACTAGTACAAGCACCATGGTCCCGTCGAGTAGTATTCTCGACAGGCAAAGTTGGCAAAAGCTGAACAAGGAAGGTTTCGGAACCGCAGTTGGTTGTGGAGTTTAGCCTAGGCGCCCCCGCTATCGGTACCGTACTCGAGTACTGTGCGATAGAAAGGTAGATTCGAAAGGCTCACTCACTCTGGGGTGAGCATGTGATGGGTAGGAAGATTTTCACTACACTCTTTGCACCGTGCCTGTTTCCGAACAAGGACCGATGACCACGCTGGGTACCGGTATCTACCTATCTCACCTGCTAACCTACATGCGGACGCAGGTACACCCCCGGTAAATGTTACCGCACCCCCCAGATCGCGAACACCATTACAGGGTAAGAACCTAAAAATATAGATTACAGTGTCAGAATTGATTTGGAAAATCCCGAAACCCGCTGTTTTTTTTCCCCTTCTTTTTCTCCCTTGTTCTTTTTTTTTCTCTCCCTTTCCTCTTTACCTGTATCTGCCCTCGATCTTGGGCACCGTCATTACTCGAGTACTTGAAACAAATCCTGGTCTGCGGCTGTGGCTGGGGAAGCTTTATCCTCGAGTTCATACCATAGCTAAGTTTCCAGGCACTACCGGTAGCTCGTCGGATTCTCCCAAGCGAGGGAAAAAATTGTCATGACATTTGGTAAGAACGCAGATCATACCGCTGTATTTCTCCTCCCGTCTCTTCGAGGGAAAAAAACAAAAAACTATGAAGCGATTCCATTTTTCTAACCTCTAAAAACCAAAAGCACATATGTGGTAATACCGTCTCTTTACTTTTTTGATATGTGAGGTTACAATTATAGTTCAGCCTCCTACGTGGACCTCGGTTTAAAGTATTGTCGAAGTCTAGGGAGAAACAGAAAAGGGGTTCCTCCACTACTTGTACTATGCTTGTTTTTTTTTTGGATTAGTACGGCGATCTGCAGGTACTCGAGTACTAGGAGTCATTTTTTTTCCTCTCATGATGGGTGTGCTTAGAAATTTACTCGTAAAAATGAGAGATAGTTCTGGTGGGAACCCCTCAAGTAACGCTGAGCCACTGTACAGCAGGTACTGCACTGTGCTTACTTTGGCCTCCCCAGAGAAACACCGGTCTAGAAACCACTGCGAGTGGTGAGCAAGAACCGAACAGTGCCCGTTTGTTCATCTCACCCCAAGAAACGACCTGTCGCCCCGGCAACAGTGCGGGCGCACCCGAAGAGCAATCTACCCAGTGTGCTAAGATAAGCGCGTCGCAAACTGACACAGCGCGGTAACTTTTTTTTTTGCCCGAAGCGTGGCATGGCAGCCGCCAAGCCAAGGAAGCCAACCACCCATCATCACACCCTACACAACTTACTCATGGAGATACTTTTGACAATCAAAAAATGTCCGCCGGCGATAAATTACCAATACAATATCTGGCAAAAAGGTATGGGAACAGTTATTCGGGGTTAACCGGCTAGATATATCCCTGCTTATTACGGTTAACTTAATGGTTTCCTGCCCCAATGTCAGAGCACACGCCCAGAACCTCCTGCCCTGCTTTCGCCATCGTTGAGTGCTAAAGCACTGTATAGCCGCTCATGGTGGAGGAATAGTATTGCAAATTGCTAACAATACCTACTGACTTAGCTATTTTCTCGATTTCTGTGCCGGGCCCTTACAGTAGGATAATTAGTTACGGGCTGCTGGTAATGAGTTGTTCTTTACCAACCATGAGAAGTATCCTTAAGGGCTTGTTTTTAGACAGAAGTCCATGGCCGACTTAGAGTTACCTATCTTGACTATGATAAATTAAGGGCTGAATGTATGTGTGAACCGGCAAGCAATAGGAAGAAAGAATTGTTATCGCATAACTTCAGTAGGTTGGACCTCATCAAAGCAAACCATTTCTGGCGCGTCACCCACAACAAGTGATCAATAGGGAATAGTCCCGGTTTAGTACGTCGGAGGCGACAAAGTGGTTTTTTATCATAAGGGTTTTGGGATACTTTTTTTTATCCGCTCGAAAAAAATCCCACACTCTTCTCCATAAACGAAAAACACACACCGTACCCGGCCTACAGCACACACCAAGCTGGCAAATGCCACTTACTCGGCGGTGCATCAAGGGCATTCTACGTCCAGCACCAATGACGGGTTCGAAACAGAGAGATCTCCAAGAAACATAAAGAATTTACCGTGACTCTTAATTTGCCACGACCTGGGTGAATGACTGGGGGGCCTATTTCTATATCTCACAAAAAAAATTGGAGTAGACTATGTCTTAGCTTACACTGCTTCGAGCGGAAGCTCTAGAAAGGCAACTCTTCGCCAAGAGAACACCAAGACCTAAACGGGCTGTAAAGTTCAGCTAAATTACCCAATACAAAGGCTAGATCCCACCATTTTTCTACCCAGCCTACGGCGTGAAGTTAGGCAAAAAGCTCAACTCGAGATCCTCCGCCAAGATTCGATTTATCCATTGCCGTAGGAAGTGAAGTACCGTTTCTTAGCTGATATTGGGAAGAATTACGAGATCTAGAGGTTTTTACAATTTCATACATCTGCTGGTGTCTCCGATGGTGTGGTCGTCACCCATGATTTGCCTGGAAGCAAAGAGTAATCCCCCCAAGACTCGGACTGCACTTTACCTAGAGGTAAACCAAAAGGTATAGTAGTCCCATCCTGGCGGCAATCCTATACAAGACTCTACGCAATGGTTTCTTGGTCCCTAACCAGCAGCAATAGCCCCTTGTCCGCAAGAAGGGAACTACCGGTGTTACCCCTCCCTTTGCCGGGATAGAGTAAACTCAGAACATCTGGCAGTAATAACCATCCTAACTCGACTATAGATGGAGACTACCCATAATCTAAAGCAGATTCTTTCAAATTAGTATTTTATCCTAAAAGCCAACCAGATACTAGGTGAAACCGATAATAATGCTTTCCCGTAATGCTGTTCTCTGCACACGGAAACAATGATTCGTGGACGTTCAGTTTCTAGAAGGCACTCCAAACAATTCAACACTCTGCTAGTGTGAGATTTGACACTTCCTAGTGGGCACCACTGACGTATACCGACTATCCGAGTCAGCATAAACCCAGCGAGGATTCGCTTCCCATCAGTTCTAAAGCTTACTCAGGGAAAAACAAACGGTCGAAACTATGCCGAAGTTTCCATGAAGCCTGGATGCATAAGTTAAAAATTGAGAATTACGTATGCCGAGGAGGAGGGGTTTTTGACATAAAGGAGAATACCGGTGTCAAGGGGACCAAGCGTTTGATAATGTTTTTCTTTGGCATAATAAGATCTTTTAAAGCATTGGTAAAGAAATATCAACTACAGTAAGTTACTAACGAGGATACTATTCTGGGTTATCCCCGAGAGCGCCTTAGCTATCGTGAAATCTCTAAGTTAGGCGTTTTCGAAAGGGAGTCCAAGGGAAATCAAGACTCAACCCACGGGTGCTGATTGCTCTTGGTACCCCGTGCTGCTCTAACCCGACGCCTGCCGGGTGTCCCCAAGTGAATGTGCGAGACCGGGTCGGCTCCTTTTTTTTTTTGGCAAGTACAGAAAACGGGGTTGCTTTTTCTCTCTCTTATTTGCAATTTTGCATAATAATAGAGGTAGGTTTGTTGGATTTTATCGGGAACTATATATAGACTTGGGTTCAAATACCGTGTGCAGTACCGTGCACTTTGTTCTAGATAAGTCGATTGCTAATCTCATCGAACCAGTACTACTAGTTTTATGGCTACAGAACGTCATTTTTATTTACTACGGGGCCACTGAGCGTAGCGAGGAGCAGCCTCTGGTGTAGCGGGGCTTGAGTCAAGAGCGCGAACAATGAGAGTGGTCAGAGGCTGAGTAGAAGCCACAGGGTGGCCAAGCACAGAGGCGCTCAGCCCCACACACCCTTTCTAATTCGCGACGGGAGTTGCCGGCTGGTTTGTGAAAAAATGATATTAATATTCTACTCTCCCATTTGTATAAGAAAATAAACTCTTGTAGGCTTCGCAGGCAGGTGTGCTAGACCTGGCGGAAGGGACGGCCCCACGAATTACGTGGGCCCCTCACAGCTAGCAGAAAATAATAGCAGAACTTTGACTAATTTTCAGCATCCTCTAATCGGGCGAGTGACGACTTATGATATCGCAACAGCAATCCATCGTCCCACCTCACACTATTTACTTTTTCTTTCCCAAATCGCCCACCGGCTGCTCGGCGGGTACCGCAGTACAGTGAGACCTCAGAGGAGAGGAGCGAGATCGCGAGCAATGCTCTCCGGATGGTCCTGTCCAGTTTAGTCTAAAAATACCCCTCTAACTGCTAAGTCACTGTAACTTGAAACCGTATCGATCTCGGGTGTCTCATCTTCCGCAAGAGCAACCCTGACGGGACTTCCACATCGGTGGTGGAGCGCTGGAATTGGGTGTGTTCATGGGAGATAGGCTAGGCTTGCTATCAGGTGGCTGGCTCGGGCAGATAGTTAAGAATTTGGCGTATCAGGCGGAGAATCAAGTTACAGATCTAGGAGTCCCTTCGCGAGGAAGTGTCTCTCCACGTTCTCCAAAAGGTAAAATAATAAGCAGGCAAAGGAATCCTGTTACCGTGTGCTGAGTGGATGAAAGAGTGTGTAGGGTGGTCCTGTGGTACTCAGTTCGGGAGTTACTGGCTGCCGAAGTTTGATGTATACAAACAAAGAGCGTTTGGGAGAAAAAAAAAGATAAGGAGAGGAAAGAGGCTTCTTCCGTTGGCCCTTTTTTCTTTTCTTTGGACTCTTTCTCCTTTAAGATCGGGAGTGAGTTTCGAATGATGCCGTGTAACTGGGGTTAAAAAAAGGAAAAAAAAGTGGAAAAAAGGCCTTCTGGAGTCTTCTTTTTTATCTTTCGCCGAATTTGAAGCTGTATATTGGGCCTTAGCCGTACTTGCGTGGCCTCGTGATCTTGTCTTGAAGGTTTGGATACTGAAATGCCCTGCTTGCTCTGTGGCCAGACCATCTCACTCTGCAAAACGGAACCCGAAACACCAACGATATGATATTTCTACCCCACATGGCGTAGCGGACAAGGCTAGTTCTCTAGATTCCCTCTTTGGAGGATCTCACATGGCTGGGGTTGCTGAGACAGTATTGTAGCTAATGATTTTCTTCATTCTTCTCATTGTCACTTGATTTTTTTCTTTCTTCCTGTCATACGTTACTCACTGTTCTTATATTGAGGTATCTGGTTAAGCTTGTTAGTCACAGATATTATTATCCTTGATCTTGAACGACCGGTTGGCCGACGATAGTCATTACCAAGTAGCCTGCAATGCCTAGCCTGCCATGCCTATTGTGCTTGAAATGTCTCTCCGTTTCAATGCTGTCGATATCAGACGGCTAATAACAGTCAAGCCTCAACTTTCATTCGTTCCCTGAACATCAACTCACGATAGCCCGGCCCAGCCTCTGCTTACACCTAGCTCCTTCGGAAAGCCTGTGCGACCCCCGACCCCAGCCCTCGTTATCACCGCAGGCTCGTCTTGTCCATTAGAGATCAAAGCCTTGTGTGTCGGGTAATGTCCGTGGATGTTCGAGCATTGACTGCCAATCTATAACAGACCAGGTATAAGTGTATAGTTAATTACCCTGCCACTATCTCGCGAGAGCGCACACTACCTAAAATTCTTCCCCTCGTATATGCTATGGAAGCAGGAGAGGGGAATAAGGAAGAAAGGAAGAGGGGAGGAAAGGGAAGGGAAGAAAAAAAAGGAGGATCCGATCGTGTTTTATTGGCTACTCTGTTTGATTGGTTGGTTGCTCCGTGCGCCATGTAAATTTACCACGCGAATAGCCCCTTGCTTCCCGCCGCTGTCTTGGCGATAGGGATGACCCGCTGCGACGGGTAACGCATGATCGGGGCTGATACCATACCTTGTATCACACAAACCTACTATCGCCCTCAAGCCTCTAATCTTCGTATTTAGGGACAAAACACCCGCAGAGGTAATAGTGTTTACCTGGATAGGGATAACTTGTGCGAACTTAGCCCGCTACAAATACAAGTAGATCTCATTATTTATTGGTTGCACTGCTTATCTGATAGTGGATTGCACTCGTACCAATCTTTGCGGTGTCTAGTGCTTTGTGCAGGCATGCAGGGGGGAGGGGGTACAGTAAGTGGTGTCGGGACAGGGATCTAGGAAACAAGGCGCTGAGCACCCTTAGAGGTAAAAAGAAGGATTGACTTGGGGGGGTCATATGCCAGGAAGCGTACCCTACTCGTACTGAGAGATGATTTGACAGTTAAACCCTTGGTCCGTCCGTCTGATCGCTTACCTCCATATCCGGGCGTCATATCATATTGCAAGAGGGAAGAATTTTTCCAAGGTGTTTGGGGTTCGGAGGGTACTTGCATTATGGGACTAGGTCTATTGTACTGCAATAGAAACTTGAAAAATCAAACTTTGTGCTAGAAACAGAACCCACCTCTTTGGATTAAGGGGAGGAAAACAAGGGCGAAAGAAAACTGACATTCAGCCTTTTGCTTGAATAAATAAAACAAGGGATAAAACTAGCCTCACCGGTAAAGGTAACTCCAACGTCCTAGGGTGAGGTCAATTATAAGGGTTTCCATAGTAGGGTATTGTGCTTTATATCGGGGAGCACCGTCAGGGAGATTTTTCAAGTATAACATCATATTGAGAAACGGAGGGTGTACTAGCACGGTAGAACCGCCTTGTCCCAGACTCCGCTCCATCGGATTCTTTATTGCCCCAGACAGTTTTTAGGATTTGTGCAAGATACATAAAGTTTGTTCCGGCATCCCGAGATTCTGGGGGTGTAGAGAGTGGGGGACATAATAGTAGGGATAGTTGCATAAAGTGCGGGAGTGTCCTTGCGCCCGAAACGAGACTTAGCCGGAAATGCTAGCAGAGGCTGTGACCTCAAGACAAGCAGTCAAAGTAAACATAGGCGCAGGTGCTGCTGCCATGTGAACTACAGCAATACCGGTAGTAGAATAAAATCCTCGGTGACGCCTCCAAGATAAGAAAAACTAGTGCCGAAAGGACTAGTAAGGCCGTAACTCTCGAGACTCGAGAATCTCGCGACACCGGAGCAGACGGCGCCTCTCGGACCTGACCCCTCCTTCTCCCCCCCATCGTGATAAACCTTCTATCCTTCCTTTTTCTTCCCTTCCCTTCCCTTCCCTCCCCTTCCTTTTGTACCTAAAAAAAGGGAGTTCCTGAACTGGTCATATCCCCGAAAGCTACTTGTCATTGGTGATAGGCAAGAAGCACCCAAAAACAGGGTTGTAGAGGTATGTTTTAACGGGCACCCAGACGCACATAGATTTTTCGCCGTGTATTCTTCGAATCCCTGTTTTCGAGCACTGGGGCGAGCACTTTGTGCGTGACACTGAAACTCCCGTCAAAGCGGCTATGCACCACATGCTGGCCCTCAGTATCATTACCCGTGTGGCGCGCCTAATTCACTGGGCAGGCTTAAACGGTGAAGTGGTGCGGGACTTGATTGGATGGGATGAGGGAGGACGTATCATATTCATGCCTTGGGAAATATTCTCTTCTTATTTTTTCTCTTTTCTTTGTCTCTTTCTCTCTCCCTCATTTTTCTTTTCTTTTACTTATGGCTATACGGAATGCGGACACGGATCTATGTCACCCATTCGGACTTCCGGTTGGGTTTTTTCTTCTTCTTATTCTTACCTTTACCATTTTTTCTTTTCTCTAGTGATGGGTTGAGGAAGTGAATGGGCAAAGAAAACACGAATGACCAAGTCGTCTGACTTGGAAGAGCAATTTATACCGCATTGATGTCTTTCGCTGTTAGGCTTTTTCTGCCCTGGCTCTGGCTCCTAGGGGAGATTTCGAGACATAAATTGACACTTCCAAGGGAGATTCGTAAATTACATACATGAGCCCTATGGCGGTGAAATGATGTGCCTGGAATTACGGTAGGAAGGTACTGTGCTGTGATGCATACGGTAGGCACCTAGGGTACACTACAGCATGGGGACGTCAGCAAGTAGGCTGTACTAGTGATTGGGGGGATGCTTTTTTTTAAGACAGGGATTATGTGACAGGTTAACATGAGGTAACCGTTGCTAACTTTCTGTTTTGTACCTGTGTAGCGGCTATTAACCTGAACCGACAGGGATATATGTGGCTGGTTAACCTTAACTCGCGGTTGAATACCTTTTTGTTGGAACTTGTAGCTGTGCTTGTCGGACGCCGAATAGTAAGTCTTTTGGGGGGGGGGCAGTTGTCGATGGCTAGATAGGATTGTCGTCGCTTCCGGCGGGTGCCGGGCAAGGCTTAGGAGAAAGGTTGTTGAATCACTGTCTTTGTATTGTATTGTATTTGGAGTGTGCCTTGGGGACATGGTGGGATACCAGTAGCGTGCTACTAAGGGTGAGGGTTGCGGGGGCAGGTAGACAGCGAGTGAAGGCCGGATAGGGACCTTGTGGCGAAGGGCGAATTGCACTAGAGTGAGTAAATTCAGAGGCAGCTATGCCTGGGCCGGGGGTGTCTAACCTCGGGAAACTTTTTTTGCATACATAACTTGGCTGCCTATGTTTTGTCCTCCATTCCATTGCCATCTGGATCATCCCTCTTGAATCCCTCATTCGGCACTCTCCACCTTCAATTGTTCCTGCCTCGGCCCACTAGCTCCCGCAGAGTTGACTCATGCATCACTGTTACTCGCAACAATATCTTACTGATTTATAGAAGAATTTCTCCTGATAGGGAAAGGAGGGGAGGACTCAGCAATAGTACTGGTAGGGGGAAGTTGCTGGGCGAGTCCAACTTTTGTCTTTCACCCATTGAGATTTATGGGGGACTGTTCGCGGTTCCTGATTTGTGCCGGCCACTGCGCGGATACGCTGCCCATTTCGGGGATGTGACTGACTTTTAGTAGCACCTAGTGTACCGTAGAATTTCATGAAAGTCGGAAATACTCTAGAGATGATTTTCTTGGACCTGCCCAATCGCCGCTCTCTATATGTTTAAACTGTGGCAACTTGGTGTTCTTCGTGGCTTCCTGTTGGTTTGGTTACCTTAGTTTCACCTTAGCTCGCTTTAGCACCATTCCGACTTTCATGAGAATATACGGTAACAGTGGTCGTGCTGAAATTTCTGGCCAAGTACTTTGCTCTTTGATACGGATACTTTAGGCCCTGTTTGGCATGCTACAGAGGCTGTAGTGCTCTAATATTGATACAAGGTGGCTAGGGCCTAAGTTATAAAAGCGAAAATACCGCAGTGTCTGTGTTGCACCATGCGGGACCTCCGTTTTTGTACTCCTCATTATGATATGATTATACTGCCATTTCCTCCAGCTCTGCGAGGCATCCGTAACCTCGTTCTCCAAACACTGGCTGAACAAAAGCCCCAGTGAAACTCTTCCTGTGATAAATCCAAAGACATCTTCACCAACCCTTCGCGCCTACTGACTTTCTGGCTGTTTTTAGGTTTTACTCCATGGACTTTTCGTCATATCGCCCTGTGCCCTGTAAGGTATTTTTCCCTTTTCTTCGCAGGGTCGTTTACAGGGGTATCCATTATTATTGAATACTGTACTTGTCTGCCTACGTTGCGTATTTTGTTTAATTATTCACTTGCATGTCCTCGTTTTTCTCCACCTCTTTCTAGAAGACCTACTACTCTACCTTAAAAATTCGTCTTGTATTCGGTTATGGTTGTTTGGGGTGCGTAGGATAGAGTCCCATTGGGCCCGCCATCGGATTACTCAGCTGATATTACTGGCTAAGCCACCATCGGCTTAGTAGAGTACGGTAGGCTAAGAAAACATCGGATGCCGGCTAATGAGATCCGGAAGGCTCGGTTTGCCAAAGATAACCTGTCTGGAAAACACATTCTTCCTTCTCAGGGTTTCTTGCCTCTGATCGAGGACATACGACGGCTTAGGCGATGGAGTATTCCACTAGTTTTTTTTTAAGGTAGTATTATAGGAACAGTTGGTCATGTAAGGTTAAATAGCCGAACATATCTGTCTGTTCCGGTTAATGGGTTTGTACCCTTGTGTTAGTAAATTTAAGCCCCTGCTATAGAAGCCTGTAGCGGGTGACCTCTTTGTGTCTATGTAGACTTAAGCCTCGAGGAGGAGCCCCGACCCGGATTTCCTTCTGCCGCGGGTAAAGTAAGGCATCTCGCTAAAACACTGCCGCGTGCACTTCCTTGGGGGACCTTCTGGCCGTCCCCTTGGAGTGGGGAAAATAGGAAACACCGAGCACTCATCATAAGCTATCACTCGATCGGTAGGAGAGGTTGGTCCTGGCAATGCATGGTTTAGGGTAGCTGGGGTAATGTTCATAGGTAGATGGAGCAGGGGATAGTTCGTGACGTGCGACTTGAAAAGCGTGCACAATGCTCCTAATAACATTATCATAAGTCATGAATGCTGCTTGTGATGCTCAGGTGCGCTATCAATTATGAAAATCTCTTGGTCTGTACCAAGAATGGCGAACCAAAGCACCCAGGACTTGAGAGCCATGATGCTACCAACTGAACAAACGGACATCGACTCACGCGCCTTATATGGTAGCCACATCTACCAACTCGAAAGCTAAGTCCCTGTTCAAGAGTGGGTGTGGTCTCGCCGGGGGAGTCGCGAGACAGGAAATGGAAAAGAAACCAAACTTGCTTCCCCACCTCCACTGCTGCGGAGAACACGACTCTTCCCTCGCTGATCCGGAAATATTGTACACTGTCGAGAATGGATCAGCTCCATGCCGGTTGGCAAGGTTGGTTCGATCCCAATTGGTTAGTAATTGGTTAGATTATGAATGAGTTATTAGGTGGCCCCGCTCTCGGGGGCGGAAGTGGTGAAAATTTCCCTATAGAAATCCGGGGGCTATTGAAGACCTAGCTTTTCCCCATTAAGGTTTCTGGCGAAGCGGTCCCGCCGCGAGGTGGTGTGATGTGATAGAATATGGACAATCCATAGAGGTGGCGGCCACGGTCTGCGGGGCAGTGGAAGAGATTTTTTTTTTTTGCACATCTTGTTATTCTAAAAGGGATAATTTGCCTACTTTTTCTGAGGTAGAAACTGGAGATCTAGACTATCCAATGCGGAAATGATGGAATTGATCTGTAAGAGTAACCATTCACCACCAAAGTGCTCTTACATTAACATCCTCCTAACCATATGCCATTCTATCTGGAAGTGACTTATGCATAATTACTAAGGGTGAAGATATGGGCACGCTAATACTGCAACACTTCTGGAAAAACCCATGCTTTTGCTGGAACCATTCTCGGGATTTTTGTTGCTCGAAAGTGTGGAGCCCGGTGGGCGCTATGATGTAGGCGGTGAAAGGGGGTGCTTAATACACGATTCCTTTTTCTAGCACCAGCCGGTGTAGCCTACACTCTTCGCAGGCAGGCCGATCCACGAAAAGAAATGATAAAATTCTCCCACCCACGCATTTCATTCTTATTACAATAAATTACTTGTGCAGCATCCTGGTGTTCGTCTTGGCTGACCGACTGGTATCTACCATGCAGTACAGATAAGGGTACAGGGCTGAACTCCTAAATATAATACTACTTGAAGGCTGGACTTAGTGTCCCAAACTGGGACTTTTTTAAAAGGGTGGGGCTGGTTTTGACTTTCGAAGTTACGGGGGTGTTGAAGATCATTCTGGGCATGTGGGGAAATATAGAGATAGGTGTGATGCTCTATGGGAAGATCGGGATGGGTTAATTTTATTTCACTTGTATACCTGCCTTCGCCCTTCGTTTAGTTCTAATCGAGTGCAGGTGGGGTTGTGGAAACTGTCAATATGTGAGATGAGGGTGGCACGGAAGTAGACGATAGGCTAAGAGAATTCACGTGGGGCTTGGGCGTTTTAGAGGAAGTATATGGAATGTAAGTTTCACCGCTCGCACCTTGTTCATTCGCTTGCACTCAACTTTGCTCTTCTGAAGGGTAAACTAAGGGTAGAGACAGGTGTATAATAAGTAAAGCACAAATATCACGCCCTGATCCTTCCATAGCTCACCGCACATATCTCTGTATTTCTCGAATGCCCCTTTTCCTCCGTACGCTCCCGTGACAGCAAAGGAAAGACATCGGTGAAATCTATTGTTGATCAATCTCCCGTATTATAGGACTATCCGCACATCCCCTGAACAATCCTTCACACCCCCGTAACAAAGCCAAGCACATCCGCCCAACAAAACCTACTTCACTTACCCCTCCTACATGGTGCACGAGTTCCAAGTAAATCCTCGGTTTGTTCCGTCGACTGTTAAGCTATCTATTTCCCACCTTAATTGGTAATTCTTGTGTACGCCCTCTTGGTATGCAGGCCATCTGGAATAACCTTGTAGTGAGGTACACGGCACACAATCTTCAGTAGGGTAAATTTGCATTCCCTTTACGCAGCTTCTGCGGTGGGCTAGCCTATTCGTAATTAATTACTTATTCGCCATCTACCTCTACTTCCCTTCCAACCCCCCATCCCCGAGGCACCGGGGCCCCCAGAGGCTCTCTTAATATCTGAAACAAGCATTGCACACTTTAATCCGAACTTTAGGCACTGCTTCAGCTCCATCGCCCCCAGAGAGAATGTTAGAAACTGGGCTCTAGAAGTAGACTATGTTATTGTAGCGCGGCGGTGGTGTACTTACTTTGGGAATAAACCAAGGCAAGGTATTTATGACAAATAAGCACAAACCCCACCCCTATCTAAGGGTATAATTCAGTGTGATGTTGGGGTTGCAAAATTTAATGACTTATATAATCAGGGTCAGGGGTGTTTTATCGCGCGAATCTTGGAAGACTGAAGTTTGAGTTTGGTCATTGATTTAAGTTAGGTGATTTTAGATATTTTTTGTGCTGCAGTTTGCTTGTTAATTAAAAGAAACTCTCATGCTGAAGCTTCTGAACAATACAAATATTCTCAACTACATGAGTGGTGTGGCCTGAACTTCAGACTTGAGATTCGCATTAACTTAGTCGTAAAATGGCCTTTCGGTCATTTCTTGAAACTGAGTGAGTACCCATGAGAAGGGCCCAGCCTTAATGGAGGAATTTCTGGGTGTCCATGATAACCTCAGGTGTGGCGAGTGGCATCCTGTGATGTGGCATTTCTGTGGCTTCAGTGTCTCAGTCCTCCACGCCAAGACCTAAGCCCGCTACAACCTAGGCTAACATCGAACAACAACGATCGCACAACTCTTTGGTTTCCTACCACATTCTTTGCTCCGGGCCCTTCTCACGACGCTCGCCTCACGGCAGCTTCACAGTGGCGCTTCGTACGACGGCGGTTTTCCCTTGCGGTGTGATTTCCTGCCTGCTCCTCCATCAAGATTTACTGACACTGCCGCCTCCGGCGCTCCGTGTAGTGGATTTGCAAACTACAGTGTTTTACCTCCTTCTACGGTAGCACCCTCGCCTATAGCTATGGGAGGCAAAGAACTACTACCTCCCGTTGACTTCTCCGATCCGACCGGTTGACGAAACCCCTTGCCTCATTGGCATCATGATTCTCACCCCCGAAGCCGCCACACACCCAAGCTGTGCCTCCTAAAGGCCACGAGGACTGATTGTCTTCAAGACGAGACTACGGGTTGTCCTGCAGATCCCTTTGCTCGGGGCTGGGTCGGGAGAAAATTGGGGTATTTGTGGTGGTAGTTCCTTTCCTCGGTCTTTGGGGTCTACTGGTGGTGTTTTTGTTTTCGGTCCGCCTCTCTTGAATTTTGGGTGGAGGATGTGCGGTTGGCTCCATACCGGAGGGATTGCCGGACTGGAGGGCATTGGGCAGGGGTGGGTTTTTGTCATTTTAAGGTTCTTAGGCCATATCTTGGGGTGGATGCCATGGATTTTCCTGTAGCTAGCTACAAATACCGTAAACCACGGGACTTAACAGAAGAAATTATCTTGTTCATTCCACGCTTCCCACGTCTGCCGATATTTCTCCATGTATGCCCTCCCACTCGTCTGCTTACCCACCCCCGCAATGATAGGGGAATAACATGACCATAGAGCCGTCTTCGTGAATCATTCCAACTCCAAAACAAATGCAATCGCTAAAGGCATTCTGTAAACTTCTACGACCAACCACAGTACGCTCTCCGCTTCCGGCTACTCTCATATCTATCCCTATCCGTCAACCCTGACAACTACCCACTCCTTCTGGGTGGGGTGGATTTGATTAATCCTAATTTTTAAAGCCTGAAGCTCTGTTCGGGGTAAGCCATACTACGCGTAGCGAGGAGGAGTTGGGGGGATACCGGAAAGCATAGTACAAGAAGTTGGGAATTTGTGAGCCACCTCCTGAGAGTGGAAAACATATACGGGGGTGGTAACAAATAATGTGTATAGTGAGAGTGAGCCAGCGGGGAAGAACGAGGGATAACCAGAAAGAAAGCCAAATGAAAGGAGGGGGAAAGACGAGAAGGTACAAGTAAAGGTGTATTTCTTCCTTTAATATGTAAGTGTGAAACTATTGTTGAGTAATTCATAACTAGAGACTACCACCCGGTTATCACTATTATACCTTCCACCTCCGGCTCTTGCCAGATTCATGGGATACACTGCGGAGGCCTTAGGAATTCATTAACCCCTACAGCAATGGAGTGAGGGTGGCAACCTTCATTCGAAAGGTTTGGAATAGATGCCATTAAGCATTAAATTCAGATAAGCTTGCCGATCACCTGCTATCCATGGTGCCGGGCCGCCGTGCAGTCCCGGGGACCGTGTGTGATCGATGGCCCAATATCTTCGCAACTGCTCTGGGGTGCCGATTTAGGATTGCCCAGCTGAGTGGGATCCGGCCTTTGTTGTCCGCAATACCGGGATCGATATCGGCCCTTTCCAGGAGGACCTGCACTGCTCCCTGACGCCCCATTGCCGCGGCCCACGAGAGTGGTGTTCGGCCATCTTTGTCGGCTAAATTAGGATCAACATTGGCTCGTTCCAAGAAGAGCTTGGTGCGTGCCCTGGCACCGATATTTTCCGCAGCCACGAGAGTGGTGTTCGGCCATCTTTGTCAGCTAAATTAGGATCAACATTGGCTCGTTCCAAGAGGAGCTTGGTGCATGCCCCGGCGTAGATATATTCCGCAGCCCACGAGAGCGGTGATCGGCCATCGTTGTCGGTTAAATTGGGGTCAACATCGGCTCGTTCCAGGAGGAGCCGTACTGATTGCTCGGAGCCCCTTGCGGCAGCCCACGAGAGCGGTGTTCGGCCATCTTTGCCGGCCAAATTGGGATCAACATCGAGTCGCTCTAGGAGAAGCTGCACTGCTCGCTGGTTCCACTTTTCGACAGCCCTCAAGAGCGGTGTTCGGCCATCTTCGCCGGTCAAATTGGGATCAACATCAGTTCGTTTCAAGAGGAGTTGTACTGCCCCCTGTCTCCCCTCTTCTATAGCCCACAAGAGCGGTGTTCGGCCATCTCCGTCAACTAGATTGGGGTCAACATTGGCTCGTTCTAAGAGAAGCTGTACAGATCTTTGACTCCCGTTTGCGGCAGCCCACGAGAGCGGCGTTCGGCCAGCTTTGTCGGCCAGGTTAGGGTTGACGTCTTTGCGCTTCAGTAGATATTGTACAAAGTCAACATTTCCACTACCTGCTGCCCAAGAGAGCAGTGTTCGACCATTACGATCAGGTAAATCGGGACTGAAACCGGCTTCCTCCAAGTGGGATGTGCAAGATTCCCCGTACCAGTGCCCAGCAGCCCATGAAATTGGTGTCTGGCCATCGATCCCTCTGGCCCTCGGATTGGCGTCCATTTGTTCTAGTAGCACCTTCATCACCTCTTCGTGTCCGTGTTCTGCCGCCCACGAGAGTGGTGTCCAGCCTCTCTTGTCTGCCAGGCCTGGACTGATATCTTTATGGGCGAGTAGTAATTTGGCTACTATCCCATATCCATTACCGGCCGCCCAAGATAGTGGTGTTCTGCCGTATCGAATGTCTTTTGTATTGGGATTGACCTCCTTCACCCCGAGTAGCAACGTCACTACGCCCTCAAATCCTCCTCCGGCCGCCAGCGATAGTGGTGTTCTACACTCATGGTCTGCAATGTCTGGGTTGACTTTTTTCTGTTGCAGCAATATCTTCACAACCCCCTCATGTCCATTTGCAGCGGCGCAAGTGAGCGCTGTCTGACTCCGAGCGTCGGCCCGATCAACGTTCGCGCCTTTTTTCAACAAATGATTCACTATATCCTCTTTTCCGCTTTCAGCCACCCAGAGAAGTGGTGTTCGACTATAGCTATCCACAATGCGTAAAGTAGCCGGGTCTTTGTTCAGTAGTGCCAGCACTATCTCCTGGTGACCATTTCCGGCGGCCCACGAAAGGGGTGTTCGGCCACCACTGCCGGCCTTCCTTACTTTCACCCCTTTTAGACCCAATAGCACTTCCACTACCTCTCTATTTCCCCTCATAGTAGCCCATATTAGTGGTGTACGGTCTTCAGAATCCCCTCCGTTCAGATCCAAATCTTTGGTTTTCAGTAACGAAGTTAGGATCTCTAAATTTCCGAAGAATGCTATGACGTGCAGTCCAGTATAATTGGCGGATAAATAGGGTTTAGGAATCCACCCCTCCTCACTGTAAATCTTCAAAAGGAGCAACCTAGCGGATATATGCTTATGGTATTGATTGAGAAGTTTGGCTGCAAGACGTTTCCCGGTATTTGTGGTTTCCATTCGAGCGTGGATCCCCCAATAGTAAGATGCATACTCAAGCAATGGGGGTTTTATCATGTCCTCAGGTGGGGGATCCCGTGGGTCTATGGTGGGCTGCAGGTTGAGGTAGGTCAGGCACACTTCTGCGATGGTCCCCTGAGGACTCGGGAAAAGTGTCGGATGTTCACGTAAATACTCCTGCAAGGTAAAGTGAATCAGTCGCACGGCGCAAGCTTCTTTGTCAACAGCGATAAGTCCTAGACAGCAGCTTAATACGGTGCGAATCGATGGAACATTATCAAGATCGAGATGGGTGGACCCTATTTCCACGGCCAAGGCATGGCACAGCTCATCTACTCGCAATGGCCGCTCAGATCGAGAAATCCAAAGCAATGCTTGCATCGCAAGCTTTGATTGGTTTTCACTCTGCTCCTGTATCCGTTTCAGAGTATTTGTGTAAGCATCCGCGAGGCCCAGACCACTAGTCATCTGCTTGAGTTTCTCTTTTCTCTTGCTGAGTGTCGCTTCTCGTAATATGGCTGTGATATATAACGAAACCAACAGAAATCTAGATTCCATTAGTGGTTAATGATGGAGGCTACTCAATATAGCTTCATCTACATACATCTCTGATATCTTTTCCGGAATTACTTCTATGATATCTTGCTTAAGCTCACTGTCTATCGCCTTAGGAAATATGTCGTCCTGCAATTTCATCTTCAGGTATTTTCTGATGTCCCCTTTCATAGGTTTGAATAACATGACCTGCAAGGCTCCGTTGTGGTGCCCCTCAAGTGCTGCCTGAATATGTGGCCTTCCCGTCGCAAATAGTCGAACATTTGGCGAATCCCTGACAACCGAACGAAGTGAACGAAGGAATTCCGGCCGATTCTCTGTCACACATTCGTCTAAAGCGTCTATGCATATAAAGGCACGTTTCTGGGATCTGAGGGCTGCCGGTAGTAACTTGAGAATCTCGGAAACCGAAAGGCCTCTACCGTCCGAACCTTGTTTTGCCTTTTGGAAGGCACGATCAATCTCCACTGGGATAGCTTCCAACCCACACACTACTTGTTTGAGGAGACTGGCGAGCATCTGCGCTGTGACTTGGGATTTTTGGGTCCGGAAATCGCAATAAAGATAGACGACCGATACACTGCCCTCACTGGTCCCATCAGACAATCTATCAATCACCAGAGAGCTGGTATCCTTAGCGATGCACATCCCTTCCAAGGATTTGTTTACCCGTACCTTAAATATGTCTTTCCGACCCCCGGGTCTCCACAACAGAACAGGGTAGGATTCACGGACCCATCCTCGCAATCCCGCCACCTTAAAAACTCATCGGTTTCTAGAAGCCAGTCTCCAATCCCATCGACCCTGCTGTGACGGACGTCTTGGTGTCTTTTGCCTTGTTGGTCCCCCTGTGGCTCGAGTGATGATAGCCACTCCAGAATCTCTCGTTTCCTATCTGATGATGATGCTGTAGTGTAGTTATTCCAAGTGTTATTATAACTATTCTCCGCGTTTCCACAGTTAATGTTTCCGATCCCACTCGAATTTCCGTCCATGGAATCTCCCATGACGTTTGAAGTTTTCCGTAGCATAAAATCAATATGAGGCGCGAGGAGGATGGCAGGGGGCTTCTGGAGGCCGGGCGGTATGTTGTACAACCTGGTTCCAAGAAATGGTGAGAATGTCGTACTGCACGGTGCTCGAATGCTACCGTTAGGAGAGGTGTCTTCGCACAAGATAGCCGTTATTTTGCTGGTTAACTCTAGTCAACCGCGCGAAAACTTTATTCCAGACATCGAGGCTCGTAGTGGAAACTTGGATAATAGTAATTGGACAGTGCGCGCTGTTGGTGGAGAATCCACCCTAATGGGGAGGATGAAAAACTATGGTAGCCGGAGAAAGCTGCTGACCCCCGCTGAAAGACATAAAAAACAAAAAATGCACCAATCCTTCCCAGAGGTGCCCATCCCAACGACAGCGCGCGTGGTCCAATTATTGGAGTTTTTACCGTATCGAGGCATTCAGCCCTGGGCCTGAAAAACATTTACACCCACACCCCGCTATCCCGGACCGCCAGATTTCGTCCGGGGCAACGGGGTATCAGGAACAACAGATCAGGTTTTAGTGCAGAGGAGTTTGGAGCTCATAGGAATTCATACGGAGTGCCGAGGTATCTGGATTATCGAGGTCCGGGATAGCGGGGTGCGAGAGCTTGGGGTGTAACTTAACACCTTTTTGCATGCAAAACTGGCAGATCGACTAGGAGCTTGGCCTCGAAAGATGCTTTTTCAACCGGGGGGCTGATGCCACTACCGGTACAGGTATGATATTGCGCACAATTACGATTTCGTAGACCCAATCATTTCTTCGCCAAGCCAAGCCATACTAGGCGTACTCGTAGGTTATTTCCAAGTAGCGAATCTCCCCTGCTGAAAAGGAGTCTGTGGGACACTGGGACTCTGGTTCTCCGACTTTCTTTTGAACAATGCAAACCTCCGGCCCGGGCCCCTCATCCCAAATCCTAAGGATAATCGAAGCCTGAAAGCTTGATCCCATCCCCTCCGGGTATTAGCGCAAAGTAAAAACTATCCCTCACCCACTACCGGTGTGCCCTGAGGTGTTTGATAGGGTAGTGAGAGCAGTCATGTCGCTCGATCGGGCCCACGGAAAAACTCTGTTTAGTAGTTAGCTTGGCGCACACACTTTAGCACATAAGCCGCCTCTCATGTAGACTAGACTAGTAACGAACAACCACACCGATTTTCCACTTTTTTGAAAAATTGGCCACGTAACCTCCTTGTGATCCGTCACATTCTGGTTTTCAGCGAGTTGCGTTCCTTGATTCTTATCGTCCCCGTTCTCGCGATAGCTTCAAGTCTTTAACTTCAAGTACTCCACTGGGCTCTGCTTGATTTTAATTCTTTCCTCTCGAATACGTTCGGTTGGAATCTCGAGGCTCCTCATCTTTCCCCTCTGCTTTCTTCTTCCTTCGGTCGGCTTGCCCTCTGCTTCTTCCTTCCTTTCGGGGTTAACGCACCTGCTTCTTCCTCCTTTGGTTGAGTGCTGGCGGTTTCCTCCCTTCGGTACGGTCGAAAGGTCGGTGGTTTTTCCCATCGGTCGGTTAGTCGTCACGGTCGGTCTTCTGTCGGTCAGGTTGATCGTCATGGTTAAGCGAGGTTCCTCAACCTTTTCTGCCGCCGCGGTCGCGAGATCGGGTCTGGCTCTTGGTCGGACGGTCGAGCAAACTTTGGCTCTCGAAGCTGAGGTTTCCCGCCTCCGCCATCACATCTCCGTCCTCTCCCGCCGGCTACATTTGTCTGGCCTGGAGAGTGAGTCCCTCCGCCGTGAGCTCGATGCTCTTCGCTCGGTCGCTCCCCTCTCTCGTGAGAGTGACGGTGCTGAAGCCTCTCCTCTTCGTGAGGGGGTGGCTGATGAAGTGGCGGTGCACGCCCCGGTGGCTGTGCCTGCTGCGCCTACGGTGGCGTCCCTCGGGGCGCATGTGGAGGCGTTGACGGTGACTACTGTGGCTTCCGCTGTTATGGCGCAGGAGCCTGAGCCCTGTGTGGCTGAGCCAGTGTTACCGGTGGTGGTACAGGTTGAACGGTCGCCGTCGGCTGATGGGACTGTTGCCGAACGTTGCCCGCGCCGTGTGCGTTGGGTGGACGATGAGGCTGGTGTGGCTTCTCGGAAGGCTCGGGTGGTTGAGGTTCTTTCCTCGTCGCCTCCTCCAGTTCCCGCTGGTCGTTCTGGTTCTGCGGTGGTTTCGGCTGCTGTGGGAGGGGGGTCCGATCGTCATGCTCGTAACCCTAGTATCATAACCGTCGGCCGTGGTTGGCGTCGGAAAGGGCGTGGTGGGCGCCATTAAGATTGTGTTGGATTTCTTTTGTCGTGTTTGCGTGACCGGTTTGCCGGATTGTGGGCTTGGTTGTGGCTATGACCTTGCTTACGGTAGTGATTTGGTGGATGGCCATGGGAGGAGGATTTACTTTGTTCGTACCCTAGTTGGGTGGTTTATTATGTGATTCCCGTGTGCTGGCCGGATACTCGGACTTCGGTCTACGAATCGCGCGGGTGGTACTTTTCCAGATGTACTGCGGGCTAGGCGGGGTTGGGACTGGCGTACTCCTTGGAACGTACTGCTGTATGGTTGTGCAAGCCCGGATAGGTAGTCGCTCCATTAGCTTATTAGTTATAAATAAAGATATTGAAACCACACCGAGGAAAGCAAGCCAATCAACAACCTTTTCTCTCCTTCTCAATTCGTTCAAGCGCATAGCTCCCTACTTCACCCTTGTCAAGGCCTTTAGGCAATTCATCGTCTGGTCAACTTTCCACCTGTTTGTCTTCCGGTATATCAATAGGTCACACATACGCACAGGAGGGTGATTTCGGCACGCGCGACCATCCAAACTAAACGGGTCCTGCGAAATCAGCCCAACACCGGTAGTAAACATACTAGCACTTTGGCCTCGTCCTTAAATTATATATTTTATTGAAAGTTTTTCCATCTATCGTAGGGGAGGTAGCTTTAAGTCCTTAGTATGACAATGTTATTCACCCAAAGGTCAATGAGCGTCTGAACCAAAGGAGTTAAGGACTGCCATCCATTGAGGAACCTTCTTTGGCGTAGGGATTTTAGACGTGGATCGACGGCCATGACAACGAAACGGCCACAGCGACGTGAAACGCCAAGAGTTCACACAACGAAAACGATCGCACACTGAGGGAGGGGGAAGTTCACTTTATTCAAAGACACTCACATCTGCATAACTAACGGTAAAGACAGGAATACATATCAACCACAAACAAGTCCCCCTATCCTTCCATGGACCACCGCCACACATATCCTCTCACTGTTTGTCTCCCTTTCCCCTTCCGCGTACCCTTATTCTAACAAAGGAATGGCAAACCCCCACTGTTCATTGCCTCCGGGCATATAGACTCCATACGTTCGACTCTTTCAAGCTCCCCTTACAGCTTTCCCGCCTTCCTTCCGGCGGATGCATCCATCCTAAACTCAAGCGCATTCTCGCACCCTGAATACTTTCTCGAAAGCTAAAGCACTCCCAAAGTCAAAACGCGTTTTTTAAGCCACGAGCGAGCGTGTTCCTAGAAGGTCTCCGAGAAACAAAGGAGCTATTATGAGAGCATGCCGAGCAGCACCTCGCGATTTCCTACAGAATTATGGCGAGTTGTCCGTGATATCGATTTCTGGGTACGGGTAGTGCAGCTTCAGAAGTTCTCGGGCGATCAGGGATAGTCTCTCCCACTGTGCTATACCAGTATTCCAATACTAAATGATATCTATCGAGTAGACCGTAAGGGAATTTAGTGTTACCGTCACCACTACCACTGTAGGTGATGACTTGGGAGTTGCCACATGATCTGGTGAAGCCTGGTTTCCCGCAAGAAAGTTAGAATAATAAAGTGCGAGTTGGGATTTATCACGAAATAACAATTCCTGGTTCGTTGTTTCCTTTAAATAAAGGACAAATGTCCCGAAAACGATACCCACGGCACAAGTAAATACGATATAATCTGGTAAAAGTCTGATTGACGCTAGTCTGGATTTTCTTAAACATGCGCAATCGTCACACTTCTGTATCTCCAAACTGTGGCAAGTCGGAGTTCCTCGTGCCCTTCTGTTGGCTTGGTTCCCTAGTGTCGATTTTACTTTGCTTTAGCTCCAACCAGGCTTTTGCGAGATAATGAGAAAACCCTGTCCTGAATGACTACCCAAATAAGAGCCCTCCCATATTTTGCCACACTTCCTTTTGACCTCTTAGCGTGAAAACGAGTCTCTCCCAGATTTTGCGGCATGGCAATTTACTTTTACTGCCTCCGCCGAATAGGCCCCGAAGTTCGTCTTATTTCTCCCACAATGGGAACTATTTTGCCAATGGGAGCTATAGCTTTGGACTGTCTAAAAAAATTAATCGAATTGCTTGATTAGGGCACCGGTCACCATAAAATCACCATTCTAATAACACCCCTTCGATCATAACTCATTCCCTCCAAATGCCTAGAGAGATGCTACTCGGTGGGGGTATAGATAGGTCGGTCACCTAGTGATTCCAGCTAAAGCCTTATTTTTCTAAGGATTTTTATTCGGAACAGGGCAAATGGTTTGGTTATGTGAACCGCGAACGGGGGGAGGTGCTTAGTTCACAATCTCCGGTATCATACACTCCTCGCATGCAGGGCAATCTACAAAAAGGAAGACGAGAACTGACCTACCATTCTGGTATCCTATCGTTAAAATATATGGTTTCCTATCCTGTACAGTACTGTACTCGAGTACGGTCGCATATGTGTCGATTGTGTAACACACATATGCGGCTCTGTATCCTTCATAGATATTTTCTGAGGTGCCAGGATAGTGTCTGGGCACGTGATTAGTTAAGGGTGAGTACTTGTGTTCGAGTAGAGGAGTTTTCCCCCTTAGTTTACCATATAACTTAGTTCGATAGCGCAAGCGTGGAAATTCAGCCTTTGGTCTAAATTATGTTGTTTTCAAATCCTCTCCACAAATTTTATAACAAAGCGAGTAACAGGTACTAGGATTCCCACCTTTATCACAACAAATCACTCGTACAACATCTATGTCACAATATTGACCGCATACCTTAGACATACCATACCATGGGAATACTATACTGCTCTTCACTACTACTGAAAGCTGAGCCCAATCCCCCCAACCGTAACTGCCCTTCCTTAAGCTGATACCTACTAGTGTACGGGTGATATATTAGTAGAAGAGAGTGATTGATTCTGCAAGTTACGGGAGTGTTGTAGATCGTCCGGGAGTGTTGCAGGTTATTTGGGAGCATAATAGATTGTGCTAGTGTTTTAGTGGTTTACCGCGAAGGTTCCACAGACGTGCCTTCCCCTTTGTTATCTCGGGGGTGCTCAAAGGAAATTTTGATAAGTGGGGTATACAGAGATAGATGCTGTTACTTATGAGAGGATTGGGATGTATTGCTTGTACCTTACTTATACACCTAACTTTACTATTAGTTTAGTTTCAGTGGAGTACAGACAAGGTAGTAAAGGCACCTCCTCCACAGTTTCTACTAAGTGCTAAAGTTCCAAGCAAATATTCCAGCTCCGCCACCCGCCGCTGCGCTGTTTGTTTCTCCACCTTGACATATATATGTGTACGCCAGGCTTAGCTTATAGCCCTCTAGAATGTGCTTATAGTAAGCTGCGCAATAGGGAAGGGTCTGCAGTGTAAATCCACCACCCCACCACAGAGCGGTATGGGACGGGCTACCATATTCGTAATTAGCCCCACTCATTCGCCACCTACCTTCGCTCCTCCTCCGGCTCTCCTCCAGGGAGTTCTAGAGCTCCCATGGCACCCTACTAATACTTAACTCAATCAATGTAGGGTATAATCTGTGGGGGTTGTTTGCCCCGACCTGAGATACGTCTTTCCCACTCCGGCGCCTCCACAACAGAACAGAGTACGATTCAAGGATCCATCCTCGCAATCCCGCTACTTTAAAATCCAATCGGCTTCTAGCAGCCAGCCTCGAATCCCATCAACCCTACTGGCAGATGTCTTGGTGCCTTTTGTCTTATTGGCTCCACTGCTGCTCTAGCGAAGATAACCACTCCAGAATCTCGCACTTCCTGTTCGATGATGGCGCTATGGTGCAGTTATCCCCAGGGTTATAGCTCTCTAGACTTCTATGGTTAATGTTTATGGTCCCGCTCGAATATAAGCTCCTGGCATCACCCATGATGTTTGAAGTTTTGTGTAGATTAAGCTGAGTATCAGCCGCGAGGGTGGATGGAGGGGTTTCCGGAGGCTAGGCGTCATGTTGTACCATACAGTACAGCTTGGCCGCAAAGAAAGGTGTTGTCGTATAGTCGAAACCCGAATAACCTGGCAATGCGCTATATATTCGCTCCTCCGGAAATAGCCAACAAGTATAGCACAAGGCCTGCTGCCTTACCTAGCTGAAAGGCACCATAAACAAAAACTAGCCTTAGCGCAGGAAGCCCTAACCGCATGGCGCCCCCTCCAGTCATTGCAGTTTCTACGCTATCGCCCACAATTTCCGATTCAGCAGACGACCCAATTATTCCTGTGCCAAGCTACGCCTTGCCCATGCTCGGTGGCGAGCTCTCATTCCTACGGTTCTAAGAAGGAGTCTGTCGGACCCTCGTTCTCCGACCTCTCCCAAACCACCCGTCCCAGGCAGAATCTGTATTCGGACACCGGGGAGGCAAGCGCCACTTTGACCAATGGCGAGGTAAAAAGTTCCTGAAATAACCCTGAGTATCCCTGTTGCCCCCTCTAAATGTCCGGGTACTTCCCGCATGAGAAAGAAAAAAAGACAAACGAGAAACGCTATCACAGACTGTCACTCGATGTTCGGGGGGTTTCTGATTGTTGTAATGGGTCGTGACGGAGATAGCCACGGGAGTCGTGGCAATAAATAAGGGTAAAGACAGGAGTATATATGAATCACAACAAAGTCGTCCTCCTATCCTGTCATGGATCACCACACATATCCATTCTCTTCAGCGTGTGTCTCCCTTCCCCTTTTGCATACTCCTGTTCTATCAAAAGAGAGGCAGAGACTTCCACTGTTGGTAACCACCCAACTCTTTCGCTCTCCCTTCCTGCTCTTCCGCCTCCCTTCCAACGGATGTATCAATCCAAAGCACATTCCCGAAAGTTATCCAAACGATGAAACAATAGTGTGGGCATGCCAAGCAGCATCTCACGACTACCAACACACACCATTGGCAGCCACAATGCCATTTTTTCTCAATTTTTTTGCATTTATTTTGCCACGGGGTTATCTTGGAGGATAAATATTCTTATTGTTTTCCCTACGGAGAACTTGCGCTACTTCCCACTTGCCGATGGTTGGTGGTGACGCATGAGGGTTGACGGGGGTGGTGATAGGAGCCTTTCAAGTAACATACCGTATTCAAGGCCAGTTTACATAACCGTCTAGGTCTACAATTTGGGTGATGAAACTAGACGGTGGCATCTCAACCAGATCATTTCCAATAGCGGTGCAAAAGCACTTACCGAACTTTCTGCTGCCCCAAATTCTTGTTGCTGGACGGTTAAAATGTGATGTTCCCTCGGAGGTGAGTTTGAAAATTCCCTTAGACTCACTAGTTAGCACGCTAGGTAAACACCAGACCCACTTGCCCACACCCCTCTCCTCAAAAGTCCAATCCCTCCTTGCTGGTCGGTGCCATCTCCAGCTCCTAGATGGCGGTCTATAGGTAAACAGGCCCTTATTTTGCACCCGAGTATTGCTAACTATGACCTAGAATTAAGAGCGATAATGTCACTGCTGAACAAGAGATTAACCACACAATCTATACGACAGCTACGTCCACTAACCGGTAAGCTCAATCCAAAATTTGAGAGCATAAAGAATCTTGTGAGAACAAGAATTAGCAAATTAGGGGGGAAGAACCAAGAATACTTCCCCACAGCCAGTTTAACAGAGAAACTCAACTCCCCCCCTCAAATCTGGAAATAATAGATATCTGTCAGCTGGACAAGTGTTCGTTAACAAGCTAAAATTGCCCGAAATACCTACCAGATCCGGCAGGAAACCACCTGGAGCCGATTAGGCACGGACAACTCGCAGGAGTTGGAGGTTCAATTCAGCTTGGGACATGGAACCATCCCCCGAAGAAATAGTGGGATAAAAGACATAACTTTCCTCATTAAGGGTTCTGGGAGAAGGAGTCTTAGACCGTGCGCGGAGCGCAGCCTTCACGATTTGTATGATAGGAGAAGAGGACTTTCTCAAGCGTTCTTTTCTTTCAAAAAAAAAAAACTAGAGAAACAAATATTCCCACATCGGAATAGAAACTATAGACATAGACTATCTAATAGTGTAGTAATACTAAATGATGGGGATGCTCTGTAAGGGCAACAATCCACCACTAAACCACTCTTGCATTCTCAGGGGCCTAACCATGGCCCATCCCCTCCAAGAGTTATCCACGGGCAACCATTACTAGTGAAGATATCTGTCAATCCCCCGATAATTCCTTTGAAGCCCGAATTTTTGCTAGGACTTTTCTTGGTATTTTTGTTTGGGAACGCGCAAACGGGTTGGCGCCAGGTGAGCCATAAGGGGAGGGAGGGGTGTGCTAGGTACACAATTCTTTTCTAAGCGTGGCCTATGGTGTCTTGAGCTCTTCGCACGAAGGGCATCCGCAAGAAAGGACACTACAATATCCCCAAAACCCACCATCGGGACATCAGCCTAAGATAAAGTTGATTTAGCTTGACAAATTAATGGAATTGCCAAAATCAGTTAATGAGATCCCACATAACCAAATGACCCAGGCCATACAGTTTCAGGAAAGCCCTAATCCTTCTTAAGAATAAGTGGACACGGGATAGGTATAGCTAGGGTAAATAAACTGTATTGGACTTGTGAACTCTTGACTCGGAGTCTGGAGATTGCAGGGCTGCAGGCGGTGGTGGATTTCAAAAGGTTTTACGGTGCCGGTACAAGAACTCACCAGCCAGCTTCACGCTATGAGAATAGATCACTTGTACAACTCTTAAGTTAGTCCCACCCTGACTTTACACCCTCGTATCATTAGCTATGATAACGGTAGGATATAATGGGTTGCACTAGGAGGAGGTTGTTGCTTAGTCATCGATCTGTCCTAGTTGTTATTGGCAGCGGGTGCCTTGTGTTTCTTCTGAAAATTTCTTCTCCCAACCTTTTATATGAATATATCATTTTTTAGCCTTCCGGCGAGCCAATTAATCTACCCTGCCTCACTGTGGCCCTTATCCCGCCTTCCCTTTTCTTTTATCATTATACCCCCCCAGGGCCACTCCTCACACTTTATCGCACCGGACAGACTGCTGCGCAAACACTCCATCTCCGTTGGTACCTATCTTGTTGCGCTCGCCCTTTGCCGTTTCTAGCACATACCATGCAAATACTGTACTATATTCCTGAGGACTGCTTGTGGGCTGGATCAACCTCCCAAACTATAACCTTCTCAAACCCAATGAACAAAAAAATACTGCTCGCATACTGGCACCATCCTTCGAATACATAATATCTACCAACTTACAGGATGTATGTGTGTACGTACCGTCTTGTTCTGTAGGTTCTCTAAAATGACCTTACGGAGTTACGATGCACAGAGGGGAGCATGGGCGATATAAATTCACAATTCCTTTACGCAGAGTTGCGGGATGGGCTAGTCTACTCTGATTGATCGCTCACTCATTCGCTATCTACCTCTACTCTTTTTCTGGCCCGCTACACCCAAAGCATCAGAGCTCTTATCCTTCCATCCCATACCTAAATCAAGCATTGAACGCTTTAACCCTAACTTCCGGCACTAATTCTACTCAATTACCCGCAGCTAGGATAGCGGGAGATCGGATGTGCGGGTGGACTATGTGATAGCAGCGGGACCGTATGGTGTGGGGGTTCCGCCCCACCCTTACCCAGGTCATCATCCGATAAGATGCTATCTTTTGGGCAGCCTGGGACAGCACAGTTCACAGCTAGGAACACTTGTCCCGTTTTGGAAGAATCCCAGTATTGTGATTCGTTGGAAGTTGGTGGTTGCTCTGGTGCTAAGTCACTTGGGGGTTAAAAACCAGATATTCATAACCGGAAATAACCGAGTCTTGACTGATCTGGAGCGAGTGTGCCTGGCTGCGAATTTTACTGTTTTGGACCGCCCAAGGGGTAGGTTGTGGATAATACAATAGTATTAGGATGAAATTATTATTATAACGAGATGTCATATAGTCGGGTTAGGGTTAACAGCTAATGTATCGTATCATAGACAACCAGATTTTAGGTGCTATTTCCAGAACGATAATAGCTACACACATGCGAGTATTGCCGGGTAGGGTGGATTTGGTTAAATCTAATTACCAAAGTCCAAAATTCTATCTTATGCATGATGTACGGCGTGTAGCAAGAATGGTTCGTGCAAAGGAGGTGGGGGGATGCGGTGAGGAAAGCAGTGTGCAGCTTATGAGAAACCGAAAGTGTGCGAACGAGCCCCTGAGGGTAGAAGATATATACAAGTGTGATGAAAAAGAGAGTAAATAAGGGGAGTGAGCAAAGGAAGGGGAAAGAACTAAAAGGAACTATACAAGAGGCAAAAGGAAAGGAGGGGGAAAGCCTAGAAGGCAAAGGTCCGTTTTTTTCATTCGGGGGTAAGCGTAAAGCACTATTGTAGAGTGGTTCATAACTGGAGAATACCGCGAGGCCATTAGAGTGTGTCCAGAACCCAATTCCGGCGATATTCTCTGGATGCACTACTGAGAAAGGTATTCAGAATTTAGATAGTTTACATTAATAGGGTAGGGGGGCCAAACCTTCATTCGGAAGGTCTAGGAGGGGTGTTATTAGGTGTTAAGTAAGCTTGGAGTTCATTCAGCGCCAACGACGCCTGGGCGCGGGGTAGTTTTAAGAGGAGGGGTGGGCGATAGACTAATAGTTGCCAAAATATTCTGTGATGCCTCTGTCGCTTGGCCCACTTGAGCGGGGTTAGACCTCGGTTATCCGGAATACTGGGATCAATGTCGGTTCGTTTCAAGAGGAGCTGAACTGCTTGCCGACTCCCCACTTGCGCAGCCCTCAAGAGGGGTGTTCGGCCATATTTGTCGGCTAGATTGGGGTCAACATCTGGTCGTTCCAAGAGGAGCCGCGCTGGTTCCAACCGCCAAAACCAGTTTTGAGCACCCCATGAGAGCGGTGTTCTGAAGTATTTGTCAGCCAAATTGGGATCAATATCGGCTCGTTCCAAGAGCAGCTGCGCTACTCCTTGACTCCCCTTTTCCGCCACCCACGAGAGCGGTGTCCGGCCAGCTCGGTCAGCCAAATTGGGATCGACACCGGCTTGTTCCAAAAGGAGCTGCACTAATCTCATATTCCCTTCTGCCGCGGCCAACAAGAGGGGTGTTCGGCCGTCTTTGTCGGCTAAATTGGGATCAACATCCCTTCGCGCTAAGAGGAGTTGCACTGCTTCGGGACTCCCAGTTGCTGAGGCCCAGGAGAGCGGTGTTCGGCCATGTTTGTCGGCCAAATTGGGATCAACGTCGGCTCGTTCCAAGAGGAGCTGCACTGCTCCCTGTCTAAGTGCTGCTGTAGCCCAGTAAAGAGGTGTTCGCCCATTGTTGTCAGCCAAATTAAGATCAACATCAGCCCGTTCCAAGAGGAGCTGCAGCGATTCCTGATTCCCCTTTACTACGGCCAAAATGAGCGGTGTTCGGCCATCTTTATCTGCCAAATTGGGATCAACATCACTTCTTGCCAAGAGGAGCTCCACTGCTTCCCAGCGCCTATTCGCTGCTGCCCAAATGAGTGGTGTTCGGCTTGCTTTGTCGGCCTCATTGGGATCAACATCGGTTCGTGCCAAGAGGAGTTCCACTGCTTCTCGGCTTCCGTTCGCGGAGGCCCTCGAGAGCGGTGTTCGGCCATTTTCGTCAGCCAAATTGGGATTAATATCGGCTCGTTCCAAAAGTAGCTGGACTACTTTCCGACTCCTCTCTGCCCCTGCTTCCGAGAGCTGTGTTAGGCCATCTTGGTGAGCCAGATTGGGATTATCAGCTCGTTCTGGGAGTGGCTGCACTCCTCCTTGGCACGTCTTTTCTACCGCTAACAAGAGCGGTGTCCGGCCATCTTTGTCAGCCAAATTGGGATCTACACTGGCTCGCTGTAAGAGGAGCTGCACTGTCCCCTGGTTCCACATTGCCGCAGCCCACGAGAGCGGTGTTCGGCCATCTTTGTCAGCCAGGTTAGGGTTGACATCTTTGAGCTTCAACAGATGTTGTACAAAGCCAACATTCTCGCCGCTAGCCGCCCAAGAGAGCAGTGTTCGACCATTACGATCAGGAAAGTCAGGACCGAAACCAGCTTCCTCCAAGTGCGATATACAAGTTTCTCCGCGCCAGTGCTCGGCAGCCCACGAAATTGGCGTCCGGCCGTCGATGTCTCCAGTCTGCAGATCGGCCTCTGCCTGTTCTACTAGCACCTCCATTACCCTTTCATGTCCATACTGGGTGGCCCACGAGAGCGGTGTCCGGCCTTTCTTGTCCACTAGCCCGGGGCTGATGTCGTTATGGGTAAGTAGTAATTTGGCTACTGCCCCATATCCATTGCCAGCCGCCCAGGATAGTGGTGTTCTGCCGTATAGGATGTCGGTCGCATTGGGATTGACCTCCTTCCGCCCGAGCAGCAATTTCACGACACCCTCAAACCCACCTCCAGAGGCCCGCGAGAGAGGTGTTCTACCATCGTAGTCCGGAGTGTCTGGACTGATATTTTTCTGCTCTAGTAATATCTTTACAACCCCTTCGTGCCCATTCGCAGCGGCACATGTGAGCGCTGTCTGACCGTGCCAGTCAACCCGATCAACATTTGTGTCTTTTTTCAACAATAGATTCACTGTATCCTCTTTGCCGCTCTCGGCCGCCCAGAGAAGTGGCGTTCGGCTATTGTTATCCATAATGCAGAAAGTGACCGCGTCTTTCCTCAGAAGTACCTGCACTATCTCTCGGTGACCATTTCCGGCAGCCCACGAAAGGGGTGTTCGGCCTTCGTTGTCTTTCTTCCTCACGCTCACACTTTTTAGGCCCAGTAGCGCTTCCACTACTTCTAGATTTCCGCTCATTGAAGCCCATATTAGTGGTGTGCGGCCTGCGGAATCCTTTCTGTCGATTTCTCCATCTTTGATTTTTAGTAACGAAGCTAGGATCTCTGTATTTCCGAAGAATGCTGCGACGTGCAGTCCAGTAAAACCCTCTGGTTGAGGTCCATTTCCGTCCCAAATGCGCCCCTCCTCTCGGTAGATTTTTGAAAGGAGCAACCTAGCCGATATGTGCATATCATATTCATTGAGAAGTTTAACCGCCAGTGATTTTCCGGTAGCTGTGGTTTCCACTCTGGCATGAGTTCCCCAGTGATAAGATGCATACTCGAGCAATGGGACCTTTACCAGGATGTCGGGCGAGGAGCGCGGTGGGTCCTTGGCGGGCTGGTGGTTGAGGTAGGTCAAACACACCTCCGCAATTGTTCCATGAGGACTCGAGAAAAGGATCGAATGTTCGCGTAGATACTCATGCAAGGTAAAATGGATCAGTCGCACGGTTGAAGCTCCTTGGTCAACAGCGATAAGTCCTAGACAGCAGCTTAATATGGTGTCAATCGATGGAACCTTATCCAGATCAAGATGAGTGGACCCTATTTCCACTGCCAAAGCATGGCAAAGCTCATTAACCCCCAATGCCCGCTGAGATCGAGAAATCCACATCAATGCTTGCATGGCAAGCCTTGACTGATTGTCACATTGTCCCCGTATCCGTTCAAGAGTACTTGTGTAAGCATCCTCAAGGCCTGAACCACGGGTCATTTCTTCGAGCTTCTCTCTTCTCTTGCCGAGAGTCGTCTCTCGCAATATTGCTGTGATATTTAGCGAAGCCAATAGAAACCTGTAGTCCATTAGTGGTTAATGGCAGGGGCTGCTTAACACAGTTTCATCTACGTACATCTCCGATACCATCTCCGGAATAACTTTCGTGATATCTTGCTTGAGCTCACCGTCCATCGCCTTAGTAAATGGATCATCTAGCAATCTCATCTCTAGGTATCTGATAATGTCCCCCTTCATTGGCCTGAACAAGATAATCTGTAGGGCCCTGCTGTGGCGTTCCTCGAGCTCAGCTTGAATATGTGGCCTTCCGGTCACAAGTAGTCGAACATTTGGCGAATCCCTGATTATTGAATTTAGTAAACGAAGGAATTCCGGCCGATTCTCCGTCACATATTCGTCTAAAGCATCTATGCATATGAAGGTACGTTCTTGCGGCCCGAGTGCTGCTGCTAGGAGCTTGAGAATTTCGGAAACTGAAAGGCCTCGACCATCGAAACCTTGTTTTGCCTTTCGAAAAGCCCGATCAAACTCCACCGGAATAGCTTCTAACCCACTCACTACCTGTTTGAGCAGACTGGCGATCATCTGCGCTGGGGATTGGGACTTTTGGGCCTGGAAATTGCAATAAAGATAGACGACAGACACATTGTCTCCACCAATCCCATCAGACAATCTATCAATCACGAGAGAGCTGATATTCTTGTCAGACACACATATCTATTCCAAGGATTTGTTTGCCCCACCTGAGATATGTCTTTCCCACCCCGGGACCCCCGCAACAGAACAGAGTACTATTCACAGATCCATCCTCGCAATCCCGCCACCTTAAAAACTTCTCAGTTTCCAGAACCCAGTCTCCAATCCCACCGACCCTGCTGTGGCGGACGTCCTGGTGTCTTTTGTCTTGTTGATTTCCCTGCGACTCTAGGGAAGATAACCACTCTAGAATCTCGCGTTTTCTATCCGATGGCGATGTTATAGTGCAGTTTTCCCAGATGTTGTTATAACTGTTCTCCACATTTCCACAGTTAACGTTTCCGGCCCCGTTCAAATTCCCATCGCCCGAATGGTTCATCACGTCCGAAATACTTTGCGCGTGGTAAGGTTAGTATCAGCCGTGAAGAAGCAGATAGGGGCCTCCGGAGGCCAGGTGGTTTGTTGTACTGTAGAGTTAAGTCCCAGGAATGGGGGTTGTCGTACCCTAGACGATTCCATGCACTCTGTAGTGGAATATTCACAAGGCTAACATAGCAAATGGTGCGCTGCTCAGCCCCGTCGAAAGACAAAAATCAAAAATAGCCCATGACTTTGCTCGAGGAGGCAACTCCAACATGATGTGCTTCACTTCGCCATTCATTAATTTACGCTGGGTAAGCGATCAAACCAATCCGCTTCAAAAGACGGTCGCACGGGACCCACAAAAAGTGAGCGAGTCAAGGCTTTCCCCGCGTAATACAGTCGCACCCCGTTGTCCCGGATGGCCAAAATCAGGAGTTGACCATCCGGGAGCGTGAAATACCGGTATTATTGCTACGAAATCGTACCCTCATGAAGGCATAAAAGTAAGGAGGTTAGCATTTAGGGCCCTCAGTTCTCGGTTCGATCCGGCGGTTTTTACCACTTGACCGAGTGGGTCAGGGAGCCAGGTTGTCAAGCTTTGTTGTTGGCATGTGTTGACACCTCCGTAGATCTTTCGGGCGTAGACCCTCATCCCTGCACGCGAAGATATACTCTACAGGGTGAGTCCAACAGTCGCCTAATAATTCTTAGTGAAGCCGTGTTTTTGTTTTGATTTTTCTGGGGTTCCCTATTGTTCGGCAACGTAAATCTTCACACTATAGGAGAAGCGAAGGGTGGGGGGGCAGCGGGTGCCTAGCAGACATTCCTCTCTTACGAGTAGTACTATTTCATGGTCCAGCACCGTACTACAAGTAACACACTCTTAACAGGTGGGGAAATCCGCGAAAAGAAATTGTGGGTAATGCCGCTCTGTGCGAGCAGAGAAGGAATTTTAAGAAGCAAGATGTTATTATCTCCTTGACTGGTGTAACGATGGAAAATGTGATGCCGACCCAAAAATAGATGATGACTAAGGTCACCTCAGTATTTTTCAGTGATGGTGTGCGTAGGCATGATCACATAGAAAATATTAGCTATGTTCTGAGGTTTGCACAGCTGCGAATATATAGTAACCAACAAATATTACCTAAGTGATCATGCCTACGCACACCATCACTGAAAAATAC
>Ga0307517_10000140_pt1 | contig 111956 bp, 117 predicted proteins | sample 23_EM_MG_FD_194515 | JGI IMG/M metagenome (GOLD analysis project Ga0307517, IMG submission 194515) | Populus trichocarpa ectomycorrhiza microbial communities from riparian zone in the Pacific Northwest, United States - 23_EM | ecosystem: Host-associated > Plants > Roots > Unclassified... | reverse complement strand
ATTTCTACCCCCCCCCCCCCCCCCCCCCCAGAGCATAGTCTATGTAAACCAATAGACGCAATCCCTCCCCAAGCACTAGATTTCTTAGCGCGATGTTCTCTCTACTGACCGTGGATTGGCTGTTTTCTCTCTACTGACCGTGGATTGGCTGTTTTCTCTCTATTTCTCCCCCAACAGGACATAAACTCCACCCACCGGTTAGAAATTTTCCCCGTAGATCGGATATTTTATTATTTAACTCATGTCATGCTTTTGACGACAACCCGCAGACCAGGAATCCTTTGCCTTAAAGCAAGAAGTGATAGAAAGAAGGATAATGCTCCAGTGATGTCAGAGCATGGTGCAACAGAAAGTAATGCTATAAGTAATCGCTTTAAACCCAGAATCAAGGACTATCGGCCAGGGAAATTACAATACAAAGGCTTTGCCCTCCAGAGAAACCCTCTAGGTATTCCTAACAATATCGCATTTAGCTCTGCCTATCGGGTACGATAATTTCGACTTTTGCTACCTCCGGGAGTGTAATAACACTCGCCCTTCACTTACAGCAAGCTCGGGTAATGATTTTTGTCCCCGACCCCCTGGCGGACATTTTTAGAAGAGGCCCTCGCTTGAGCATACTACTCCTGTTATTTCAGTCCTCCTCTCATACTTGTGTTATATCTAGCTACCATACTCTTTTATAAAACAACGGAAGGTAAAAAAAACTTCCTTAACGCATTCCTTTGCCGTCAGGCATACAGGCCGTCAGTACCCCGTGTACCCAAATATACTACCCCAGCCTCATTATTATCCCCTCATCTTCCCCCGGTATACATCAGCGAACATCAAACATTTCAAACAAGAGAACTTAGCTCAATCACCCATCATCACTCGCCGAATCCTCTTCAAACATACCTGGTACAGGTAACCTAGGTCCAAACTTCTGTACGAGGGAAAAAGGAAAGAACACAGCAGACCAGTTTAGATAAAATAGCAACAGTACCAATAGTTAACCTAACCTCGCTTCCCCTAGCCCCCCCAAAAAAAATTATAAAAGCCAACACAAGCCTCTTCCAGTGCCAATAAAAAATAAAGAAAATCAAGCAAGATAAGCATTATATGTGCAACGAGGTTCTCCATTACGGACGAACTAAGCAGGGGTTTGGATTGGGTACGAAATTCACGGAAGTAAGGCAGAAATGTGAAGTGAAACGGCAGCTAAACCTGTCAATATTGACCAGGAAATGACCGGGCACACCTAATGGGGTCCAGTAAAGCAAGACCAAGTGAACTGGTTGCCGGACGCAGTCTCCATGGGATACCTTAGGCCCTGCACGTATGAACTTCCGAGGCATGAAAAGCGAGGGATCTGCTTTGGCCAACATTCTCGATCACTTCATGGAACGCTGGCAACTTTCTGACGACCCTCAGAGCTCCTATCACATTTAGAAAGTATCTTGCAAAGCTCACTTGCGACACTACGATAAGCGCTCAAGACCGTCAGTGGGCCAGGAGTTGGCCGGGCTAGGCGGTGTTCCCTTCTGAGTTGGATCGACCTCGGTGAGTCAGGTAGGAGACCTGTCTTCTTTGGGTTGGGCTGATCCCTGGGGGGTGAGCCCGGGTAGCCCGACCAACTTGACCAACCTTCCATCCCCTCCCGGTGCCTTCCTCAGGAACTATCCCTATCACAATAAGAGAGATTACTAGAACCTAAGGGAACGGAAAACTATATTTTCTACTAAGCAAAAGGGGATAGAAAACGTACAAATTAGGATGACTTCTGGGAGAAGCTCCAACAGGGTCCCAAGCCTACAGTAGTCTTGGGACACCGTCCATTGTAAACCTTTCAACAGTTTAATACATAGATCTAAAACAAACCCCTTAACTCCAAGTACACGTAGCCAAGGGCTTCCCTCTTTTATCATGGAGCCTTCCCATGCAGAACCAGCTCCCTCCAGACTTGAATTTTCCTTAAGATATTCGGAACTTCCATTCTCGTGCTCCATCTGTCCCGCGAGCCCCGTGCACACCCCGAGGACCGAGCCCCATGAGCCCGACCTACAGGATCCCAACAAGTCCACCCCTCCAGCACATCAAAGCAACCGGGAAGAGGGTTTTTGGAATACTAGGCTCCGATATCGGTTGACTCTCGATAGAGAACGCAGCTGCACTAAGCTACATAAAGCAGGGTAAAAACAGGTGAAGAACACTCAAGGCGCGGTTTCCCCAGCCACTTGAATCCTCCCCTATGGTATCACAATCTCTCATTCAACTAGTTCCACTCTCAGGGGACCATTCTCTGCAATATTCAGTCCCCATTGTAGGTAGGTTGCATGGCACCACAGACTATTTACACTGCTATTTGACCTCCTTCCAATGCACTTTCCCAACTCCTCCAGCCTTCTGATCTTGAACAGACCTAATGGGTCCATTGAGTTGGATCTGGCCGGCCCAACCCCCCCTGGGCCTACCCATTTGGAAGGCTTAACAATATACGGCAGCAGTTACTAGAGGCTAATGAAACAACTAAGCAAAAGAATTAGAAATGACATGAATTCCAAGCACAGCATCCACACAACTAGGAAGACAGGAAGTAAAACTATGGGTATCTCAACCTGAGGCGGTTAGGGCGGAAATTGCCATGGACCCGCTGCTCCGCCATCCTCAATTGCCCTGGGGGATGGATGGCTTGTTGCTAAATATTCCCACCCAGTGACTAGCATAGGACCAAGGAGAGCAGAAGGAGTCCCAGATGGCAAAGCAACTCGATGACGATAATTCCGATAGCAAGGTGGAGAGTAATCTGAAGTAGAAACAGACCAGTTATTTATATAAATTATATAGCAGAGCCCCTCCGTATACAGTATTCACATCCTTCCTGGGACACCTCTGTTCAGAAAACAGCAGATAAAAATCAATGAAGAACTAATGAGAACGGGACCCAGGATGAGATCCACCAGTACAAGCTAGGATTCCGATTAGAAAGGAAGTGAAAGCCATAAGGAATTATTCAGGAATTTAAAGATATCCCCCCACTAAGATCCTACTGTCACTAAGAAAAGTGATATGAAGTCGCACTAACTTTAAGGAATTCACAATTAGTCAGAGAACTCAACTGTAGCCCTATGGATACATTTAGTCAGAATGCAGTCCTATTACAAGAAAGATCCGGGCCCAAAATTAGAGCTCACTATGTGCTCGTAGCACCCACTTTGTCAGTCATCATCATCATTATCATTATCATAATCATCATCAGGAGTGAGTTCCTCATTTCTAGCTACTCCTCATTCCATTAGATCCCATCCCTAGCCCTTCTACACCTCCTGCCAGTCCATCTCACTGTAATGTTTCATAGTGCCTCAACTCATCATCAGATCCCTATTACGAGAGAACATTCCGGTGCTCACAGCACAGCTGTACAAGGCATCAACCTGTTAACGCGCTATGGGATCTTGTAAACTGCCCGGAAGATTTCCAGCTTACTGTCCTTCTTCCATCGCATAAGCCCGTGATCTAGGCAATGACCTTAAGTCCCTAGAACTCGGCAACCTCGCCCCCACAACAACCCTTTTATCGATTGCCCGAAGGATCGCCTAGATCGCTTTTAAGCAAGCTTCCAGCTTTGGGAGCTCTGTGAAATTAGGAACTAAATACAAGAGCATAAGTAATTGTTCATTCGTCGGAGGCTACTCCAGGAGACCACCGATTATTGCAACTTTAAAAACTCTTGGCCACCTGGGCGAAACCGAAAAATAGATTCTTCTTGTCTTAGACATACATTGGGCCATACTTTGGCCCGGTAAAGTGGAGATCTCCGGATTTCCTACTAGCTCTCTTTATAAGCGGTTATCTTTTGGGGTCCAGAATCACCTTCCAGAGAAAGCCTCACTCCAATCGCGACGTTTTCTTTTTTGGCCTAGTTTGTCAAGACTACATCTGTCTCAGCCAGGAGGGGTTTTTTGTTTTTTTTGTTTTTTTCAACCTCGTGCAGATTGTCAAGGCTTTTTAAAGCCGCAACAATCTACGCACATACCGTACCCGAGGCCTAGGGAAATCGAAGTGATCGGAAACAATCGGGTCATACACAAGAACTGAGAGACAATATAAGACAGCTAAAGCAGTGCATACCTATCATAGCCTTTCTTCTTACTTATACGAGCCTAAATTTAAGCCATCTGTTGCCCATTGGGTAGCTATCGCCCAGCACACGGAGTGTACTTCGGAATAACCTCGCATATTCAGAATCTGATACGTTACAACTCCTCTTACTTCATTGATCCAGTGCTGACACGAAACACCATATGGAGTTCAAGCCACAAATACCTTCACAGCACGCTTTGTTCCCCTTCCTCTTTTCTCACTCATCCTTGGAGGCCTAGCTTTGTTTCAGGCACATGGGTTCGTATCGGAATACCTCTATCGGGCGCTCCCCTCTACAAGACATAAGCCGGCAACTAGCGTCCCCCAAACTGTTTCATCACGCATTGTCACTCGACAGTCCTATTCGGCATTTCTACGTAAGCTCCCCCAGCCCGAAGTCCCAATCGCTACTAAGATAGTCAACCGTGCGCACTCCAGGCATATATCCGTTGCCATAAGGCGATCGACGATTACTCCAGCCCCTAAAATTATGTGGGCTATCCCAATCAACTTTATTCACAATTCCCACACTGACTACACCTCACCATTATAGCCCATTAATTGCACATGCTCTGATGACTGGTTTTCAGTGTGTATCCCCTACCCATTTCCCCTTGCCATTAACACATCATTTCCCTCACCCAAACAACCGCTCAATTTAATGGCCGTCGCGGACCTCCATTTGTAAGTGGCTCACTCCAGGGAAAGCAATCCAGATACCATGTCCCATCCTCAGAGCCCAACACCGAGTAAGCTAGAAGGCTGCCCAAGTATTCCCAACACCGAGAGCCAGGACCCTATGAGTGATCACCTATGAGACACTCCTCCCTCGTGTAGAACATATGTTAAGCCGGTGAACCCGCTAAGGAACATCGATATCCTTCATCGGGAAAAGATCACCTTGGGCACCTTTCGATACTAATAGACCCTACTAGACAAACGAAGAACCCGAGATAGCCGCGGAGCACAAGGACAAACCCCTGCCTCTCACGAATGTGGTATTTCATGGTGCCTACACTACCCACCTTGATTACAAAAGAGAATATGCTCCAACCCTAAAAAGGTTAGCAAAAATAATCACAACCGTTACTGACATGGACGGAGAAAGAAAAGCAAAGAAGAAGAAAAAAATTAAAAAATAGGTTCGGCAAAGGGGTCTAAATTCGCATGGTGTATTCCGGGGAAAAAAAAAAGAACCATGATCGCGCATAGCATAGCAGGTATGCAAGGCAAAATCCCAACGACGGAAAAAGGGATTGTCCTGTAGCCAGCCCCGAAAATCGGCCCATCTTGTGGAGTAAACGGAGGTATGTGCATCTACGAAGGAGGAATGCCGAAGGAAGAAAGGGAAAAAAGGAAAAAAAAAGTCATCGCTACCCACCCTGTCATGTCAGCATTTGAACTTATCCCCCATTAACCGCCTCAACCGCCGTTAGTGTCTCGAGTGAGATGTGGTGAGTCTTCCCTACCCGGTTACGGGAGAAAATGGACATGTAAGTTAAAACGGGAACTGGAGGGGAACTCCCGGAACGGTTCGAGATTTACTTTTTATTCAACCAATACAGCGCGGTATCTATCCGAGATATGCCGGGGGGGGGTGATTGCCGAAGAGGTCCTGTCCTGTACCGTTTGAGACGGCAGAGGGCGCAGCATAGCAGGTGCGTGCGGTGGTGGTGGTGGGTGTGGGAACATGGCGGACTGTGGATATTCCAGAAACAGGGATTTGGGTGATGATAACATCTCGGTTGTAAGTAAGCCCAAGTACCGTCTCGGCACACATCCACATACCGTACACCACTGGACTGTACACAGACACACACACATACAGTAACATCCCCACATATCTTGTTATGTTACGCCATAGTCCGGGCCGAGGGATGGGATGACGGGTTTTTATTGTGGTAGAATGGCGCGGTGCCACAAGTACCGGCCATGGCACTTGGACCCTGTGTGTTGCGCTTCTTATGGTGTTTGGTGCACGGGCACACCCCGTGATATGATATTATTGGACGTCAACCACAGCACCCAACCCCCCCGCAGCCGGCCACTGAGCAAGCAGCGGCCATAACATACTCAAGTAGTACGGTAGCTTACCGACACCGTATGGTGCAGTAGGGTTTAAGCGACTGCCATGCTCGGTTTTCCTCTAGGCACTCGCCATGCGTGATGTATAGAAGGCAGAATAGCAAAAGACAGGACAAAGATCAGGTCAACATTCTGATAGCCCGATTGAGCGGAATGCTGCAATTGTATTACAAGTACCCGGCATAATGAACCCGAACATATGGGGTCTGAATATGGTGCAGGCGTTCAGATGTGCACAGATAATTTACCATTCAAATTTCCGCCCCCCCGTGTTCGGGTTCATGAAGTCACTCCAGAGCAATAAGTGACGGGGAAAATAATTGCCGGGCACTGACCGAGCCGAACCGTCCGTCCGTCCATCAGTCCATCAGTCCGGACAGTTCTCCGACGCCCAATATGAGGATCCCCTTCCGTCTTTCGCCTCTGTCATGTTGGAGTTCGGGGACGCAACAGGGACAATGGCAAGGCTAGAACCAACAGCTCCACTGACATACTATCCCGCCTGGTTTTTATTTTTATATCATGCTGGTTAGAAAGGGGGAGGGCGAGAGGAGTTCCCGATGTATGATATTTTTCTGTGGGCAGATATGCCCGCACAATACTGTAGGGCTTTAGCGGCTGTGCGACAATGTACAAGCACAGCCACGTTCATAAAGTTCTCATATCGGTGCTCGTCCTTGTACCACAAGGACAATACCTATCCACATCAATAGAACAAGGGGAGCATTTCTCAATAACTGTTTTAGGATATGGTGCTAGACACATTGTAAATATTTATCACAATTTGATTTTACTAAACAAGAAAGAGAGGACTGGAGAAGCCTTTCCAAGGGCTAGTAGTGCAGTACTTAGAAGGGTACGGGACCTTTGCGGACAAGGCTATACTGTTACTTGTACTTACTAGCAACAAGCATCTAAAAATACAGCGACCGTTACACATTCACCCCAACCAGCAAGAAAAAAAACCTTGTCTCAATTTCAAATATCTTATGCCAGATACCGGTACAGGTAGGAGGGTAGCACCCACCCGTACTACTCCTCCCCGTCAAACACGCGACGGGCTATGGTGGCAAATTGACTTGGACCTGCATAGAGTCCTTCCTCTTCTTCTTCTCCTGCAGCACAGGGGATGGCAATCTCGGTTCGTTCCGACCTCTCATGGCATACTCGTACCGGTAGTGCATCGTTATGCAATATTTTTTCATCTCCACTCCCTATTTCTCCCTTTCCCTCATGGGGCGACTAGACTGGCCAGCTACTCGATATATAGCAGGATACCAGGAGGTGCAGCATTCAAGTATGAGTACAAGCAGGTATCCAGATCTATGATAGTTTAGGGGTTCTAAGAACGATAAAGCCGGCAGCTACTGTACTCGAGTACTAGTACAATTCTAGAGTAGAATAGTAGACTACCGGTACTTGTAGGTAGCTAGCACACTCCCCCCCTGCCCTTCTCTCTCCCTTTCGCAGCTCTCTACGTTAGGTGGGAGATTGAATAGGTTAGACTAGATTGCTTTTACACGCCACTTCCAGAATGTGATATTCGCATCGTATCGTACAGCACGGTTACGATAACCGGAAGTGTTTACAGGAACTGCACTAGTACCTTAATGCTATCATCACACCCCACACTCGTGGCTGGCTGGTCCGACATACGAGAAAGTGCCGGCCGATGGCGTTGTTGGAGAAAAGAAAGGAGAAAACTGCCGAAGAGCGCATCCCACCTCGTTTGGTTTTTGATTTTCGACATTTTTTTTTATAAAAAAAATCTTAAAAAAGGATGGAAAGCAGGGAATGTAGTGCAATCTATCGACAATGTATGTCATGATAAAATTGTAAAAGGCTAATTTTTATTTTATTTTTTCTCACTTGTACAGCACGGTACAACATGGAGAAGACATGCCCATTTCCTCCCTCTCTTGCCCTCGGTTCGAGCACTTCGTGCAGTACCGATACATGCATGCGCGTCGTTACGTGCGTCCTAATATGGAAAAAGAAAAGTGAGGCTGATGTGCTATATATGTAAGCAGGCTACCAGTATCATACATCATCACCGTACGATAACTCTTTTTTTTTCCTTCCCCGCCAAACGCTTCAATTGTTTTATTAATACACAATCCATATGTGCAACCTCTAGGTTATGACATTAATAAAAACCCATACCTTTTTGCTCGTACGGTACAGTGCAAGCACGCACGTACTGATACAGCTATGATGGCATAGCTAGCTAGGCTTAGCTTAGCTACAGTTTAGATCAGGCTACCTCCTCCTCCCCCTATCCATCTGCTAGCACTCATCCTCTACAAGTGCCGAGAATTAATTTTCTCTTTCAAGATTTGCCTTATTGTATGTAAATCCCCTGAGGGTTGCGGATCCTTCTTTTCTTTCTCCCTTCAGGACCTTATTCAATCCGCGCCTAGCAAGTCATTGAACCCTAGAATCCACGATATGTCCGATTCTCCAGTGCGAAAACCCTCAGCTACTGTGCGGCCTCCGGTGAACTCTGCCGTGCAATGAAGCTTTGAGAAAATAATAATAAATAAACTCGGAGAGCTTTGGGCTTAAATATAATGCCCAACCATGCCTGGGTCTAGAGGTTGTGATTCGATTTGATTGGCTGATGGATCGATGAGAGTGACCTCCTTTCTTTCTTTTTTTGCCGGGATTGGATGCAAGGTTTTTTTTTGTTCACTTTCATTTTCACCTCCACCCTCACCTTACTTCCCTTGCTCACAGTGCTAGTATGGGGTTATTTATTTATTATGATATAGCGCGGGGAGCGCTCATGATCGGGGTGGTGGTGGTGGTGTGAGGTTCTTGGTCGGTTAGTTATTCGGTTATTTATGATGCTTGGGGGAAGGAGGGGATTCCGACGTGACGTGGGCTTTGCTAGATACTTACCGGTACCGGTAGATGGAATGGGGACTGGACGGTGGATGTCCTTGGGGTTCAATTGATGTTTGCTTTGCAATAGGAAGTTATTGGTGCCCTATGGGCTGATTTGTTTGATGTTACGTGCGGACGTCCCAACCTGGGTAGGTTCACAGGTAACTTTTGGGGGTACATGTTGGCGCTTTGTGTTGGTGTCAGGGTATATCACTAATTTGCAACTGCTGATCAGTCTCGCTAGCTGGCTGGCTTTATGTCACCGTGGATCTGTATGAAAGCAGGAGGAGCAAGCAAGTGTGCTAACTGAGTGTGATAGTGACGGTGATGGCGCCGACACAGTTAGAATTGGGCTGCTCCAAGGTCGGCCACACGATACAATTGCCGGTAAAGTTCAAGCCAGATGGGGGGGGGGATCTCATGGCGAATTATGGTACCGTATTCGACAATTAGCACTGCCGTATTGTACAATCGCCCACTTGCCTCAAGTATCAAGGTTGGAATAATGGTTTTCCAAAACTGCTAGTGTGTCTTTTCCGGCAGCTAGAGCCTGCACGGGTGGGGGGGGCGATGGAAGTCCAGTAGACTGCCGTCCGATGGGGTGATGTGTGTGATGCCTGATGGGGCGAGAATTTCACATGGTTGTGATAGTTGAACGGGAATTAGAGCACTTGACACAAAACTTTCGAATGGACAGACCAATTGAAACCCCGCAGAAAGTTAACGGAACATAATGGCAAAGTTGTTTCTCGTTCTGCCCGAGTTCACTTCCTCCTTTCTACTGAACTCCCTCTGCTGCCCTGACGATCGAGCCTTGCAAACGTGATGCCAGAGTTGGTATATCAGTTTGGCTGAGAGTTTCCTCCTGGCCAACCGATACCCTAGATTTCCCATCAACTCCTCCAATCGCTTCTCATCAAGATAACGGGAGTTCGTGACGCACGGGGCAGGTAAAACAAGAAACAGCGATGGGAATAATTCCGTCACGCGAGTTCCCTGCCCCCCCTCCCCCTCCAATGGTGTGTGCCGTAGGAATTCTGTTGTCCGCTCAAGCATTTCCCCACGCGCTGCTGGCAGAGACACGTAGTTTAGCACAAGAGATAGTGAGATGATGTCGAACCTCTCCTCGTCGGCGGTAGGGATAGGTCGATCCATAAAATCCTGTGCCTCAATGCTTGGATCCCGTGAATTGAGGTCGATTCGCGTCACGCTGAATAGGTTCGACCTCGAACACGCGTTGTCAGGACTTAGAGCCCCCACCTCAAGGAGTCGTAACTTTTTGTTTGGGACCTTTTTATTTGGCGATGATCGAATGGCTTCCCTAAACCAATCGATCAATACCCTTGAAGAATCCCCTCCTCGTTGGCTATCTTGACCGCACACCTGTTGTAAATGAAACACAAATTCAGTTCAAGCGTTCGTCTCTTCTTTCTTTTCTTTTTTTGATTTCTCCACGCTCCCCCCCTCTACCGGTACTCAACAAACTTCAACGCCGTACCCCCCCCCCCCCCATCGGCAGCTAACAAGTACACACCCCACGACCATCACATCACATCACACGCATAAGCACGAAAAGGTTGAACAAGAATTCCAGGGAGAATGATGATGATGGACGCACGCTTGCCTGCTGATACCTCTCAATCCCACCGTTTGCCTCGATCTCCGCTCGGATAGAGTTTGCAGTTCCGGTATCATTTCTGGACAGAGCTTGCGAGAGCCTCTTTTGCAAAGCATGATGATTCCGAATGAGAGTCCTTCCGACTTTTGACGATAGAGATGACGTGTTGGATAGGGCCCTTGAACCTACGACTGGTCCATCGCCTCGCAAACCGCGCTGTCTAGACAATAAGATCGACCCGGGATTTTTCGCCTTCTTCCTCGCCCGCGCCATTAAAGGAAATCGAAGTGAATTGTTGGGGGATTTGTTGAAGTTTGATCTGCTGTGGTTGCTGCCGGTTGTTGTTGCAGCCTGCCAGAGTCTCGTAACCAACCGGTAAGGTGTTGGAAAAAAAGAAAAATTAAGGAAAATTAGGCCCGAAAAGGCAAAATAAAAACCATCTTCACACTACAGTAACCCTCGCGCCCACAACAAAGCCGCAATAGCAACAACCAGACAATATTGATTTGCGCACTCGATATCTCCGAAAGTAATGTACAGGTATAACAGGCAATTCTCTCCAGACAAATGGATAACTGAGCTGACAACTGACACTTAACAGACACAGACACGGCAAATTATATTGAAAAGGCGTTCTCCGCTCAGAAACTCTTGGAAACAGGTTCGAAGGCAGGAGAAGAAAAGTGCCGATGTCAGTGATGGAGCACCAAGGGCTCGGTTCTTGGAGAATGACGGGCGATCCCACGCACAGGGCCCTGACCAGCCACCGGGTCCCTGGGTATGCAATAGTGCGACATCGTCGTCTCACGTTTTTTATCTTATTTTACTCTTATCTTCGCCTTCTCCGACAGATTGTTTGGGGGGGCAGCGGATGTGGAGGCGTAGCCCGAAAAGAAAAGAAAATAGTGGGTAATATCAACCGTGATACTAATGGTAACTCAACCTGCTGAGGCAACAGGAGCAACAGCGAGGGGCGAATTGTGTCAATAATTACGCCCTTTGTGCGCCTTTCTCGCTAACGGGGGCTATCGTCACGTCCAACTGGCGGAGCAACGACGAAGCAACTAATTACGCCATATAGTTACGGACTCCGCATATTGTACGGTATCACAACATACTTCACACACAATGCGTCTACTTACGGTCTTCTGCGGAGCCACCGATTGTGAAATTCGCTCAGCTTCACGTTGCGTGTCCTGAACCCTTATTATCATTATCATTTCTTTTTCTTTTTCTTTTCTCCATGCAGTTCACGATTGCGGCGTCTGTGGGGGAAGTCAGCTCAGGTACAGTACAGTCAAGCTACCGACTGTGTGTGTGGATAGTTTGTGGGCTGTGTGGGTGTGTCTGCACGACAACTGCATTTTGGAGGGCAAAAAAAAAAAAAAAGTTGACGATTCTCAAAGTGCGGCGTTCGTAATTCGTTCAGGAAGCTCAAAACGCTTCGCACTTCCGTTTATGTCAATGCATCTCCCGGCCGAATCTGTCTTACTGCATGGAACTCGAATAGAACTCCATATTTTGAGATTCGCCTCACAACGAGTGATAGGGCTAACAATGATCCGGGGTTAGCCACAATATGATATTTCAGCGTTGAAGAGGGCTAGAAAAAAATAAAGGAGATGCTATGTTTCCGATGTGAGATACCTCTCCCTTACAGGGCTGCCGGTATTATCACACTTTGAAAAAGAAATAGAGAAGAGATTATTATACGTACCACATTTTAGACGTGTATTCCGGGTCCACCGAAGCTCCTGCATCTCAGGAGGTTTCTTATTCGTGAGAATTTTTTTCTCTTTCTTTTACGCTACAAAGTTACAAAAGCTGTTCTGATCTGGAGTGTGGAATGGATATCCGATGACCCACCTTTGTTTCTGATATTATATTTTAGGATAATCCACGCACTGTACCCTCCAGCTCCGAAGGCAAGAAAGGGCAACAAGAATGCCAAAGATATAGCAAGGAGAAGAAGAAGAAAAAAGAGAACCCCCTCCAATCCCACAGTTGAAAGCTTTAAATGGATCGTGTCACATCGCAATTACTATATTTCGATTGCAAAAAAAATACAACTGCGGGGGAGTTACGAAGCAATACAGTACGATAGGGTAGGGCAAAGGCATGGCGGGAGTTGTTACGATTCCAGGTATGTATCATACTGTGTCATACTTGTACGGAGTACGATGCCGGTGCTGTAGGGAATGGAGCGGAGGACCGTTGTGGAGTGGGTCGTAAGAAGGATCGAGTCGGTTCCCATGAATTGTGCCGTAGAGACGGGAATAGCCGGAGCACCGGAGAAACCGGTCTGAAGCCTCGATCGTTTTTCTCAGCCAGCTGTTTTTTTTCCCAATGCGCCGGCCCGGGCAGTAAACAATTAATCTTCCGAATAGTATGCTACCTGTATTCGAGTGCGGTACTCACTTTTTTACTTTTTTATTTTATCTGTCCATATGTGGACAAAATTGTGGCCGACAACGAGCTAGTTTACGAGCGAAACCAAAAGATAATCGGAAGACCAGGGTCCCTAACGATCGAAATATGCAGCGGCTCTCGCCACAGCATACAATAAGGTGGTAACAAATAGGGATTTACCCGAGTAAAGGTAAGCGAAAATGGCAATCTCCCGAACTCGAAACCCGCCTCGATTGTAGCAGCCTACCCTGCTTGCTAGCACGGTAACCGTACAGCATGCAAGTAAGCAAGCATCAACCTCTCCCTACCTCCCTCCCTCTCTTCCTGAACACTATTAGGAGCCTGCCCCGGCTAATAATTGGATCTGAGGTTTTTTTTAGCTTTTTTAGTCCAAATATTACCACATATTTCACACCCAGACGCACTGTACGATCATCTTATCCTATCGTATCGTTCGCCGAAGAAGGAGGGAGGCAGAGGAATCGTTTATCTACTTTATGCCATCTATCTATCTATCTATCTATCTATCTACAGGGGAGGGATGCTGTATGTGGATAAAATTGGGTATCGATAACACACGAGAGTGCGAGGGTTGCGGTATCATGTGCTTCTTCGTTACGGTAATTATACCGACCGGTAGAGCGTTCGACTCAGGCAAGAAGTACCGGTACCCGCACACAGGGATTGGAGAAATATATGCCCAATCATCCGCGCATATCTGTGCGCGCAAGCAAACAAAACCATATCCTCAATGCTCGGGCACATGGCAGTACCAGTACTTCCTGCTTGGGGCGAGCGCCTGTGCTGTACCAAGTTCAAGTTCAATTCAAGGAATAAGCAGCAGCCTACCTGCTTGCCAGTCAGCCAACCCTCATATCATTGGTTCGCTGTCCTTGCCTTACTGTACTTACTCAGGTACTCCAATGCTCTCGAGATATTGGGGGCATTCAAAATACGTCCAAAGGCAGTCGTGAATCCTTGACTTTGCTTTCCATGCACAGCACAGCCCTCAAATACAGTGTCGTACCGGAGGTTCAGGTAAGTCCGTCGAACTACCTCTCGTTGGCTCGATAGGCCCATCGACTACCTGGAGAAGGAGCGAACAGGATCTTGCTCCAGCCACTTAGGCGAGAGCATTCTTTCACCAAAAATTAGCTTGGGTGGAGTGTTTTCGCTGCATATTTCACGTTACACACATGTAAATTCAACGAGCCAAAGCCAAGTCCAACAAACTTTTGCCCTTATCCAAGCACAGTCCTTATCCATCCAAATTGACGCGGAGTCAGGAGGGTAAAGCTTAATAGGTAATATATATTTCGTATCCTAATTACTCACCTACGCATGGCATGGCAAGGCAAGGCGATAGATAGCTCCGCTGGTTCAAATAAAGGTCGGAAAAAAAGGGAAGAAAAAGAGAAAAAGAAAAAAGAAAAAAAAAGGGAAGGAAAATTGACCAATGAATTATTGCCGTCTAGCTGGTAATGATTGATTGACAAAGTTATCATGATTGGGGGTGCCGGTAGCAACGACAGCCAGTACGAATTTAATACGTCAAACTAAGGCAAGACATAAATGCGTGAGACAAATTGGCCCAGCGACACTTGATACCGCGCAGTCCCGGTAATTGAGCGAGAGCAAAGTCAAAGCAACTTTAAAGTAAAAAAAAAAAAAAGTATGAAATAGATTAGCACGTGGAAAGACGATTTCCTCATTCATCCTCTCCTCCTCTTGCCTCTTCCCCACTCAATTGCTATTTGTCGTCTACGCTTCGTCAAATAATTGGTCCATTGAGCTTCCAACTATTCCCGAGGGAACGGGATGGGATGAAATGAAGTAGAGCGGACGTGGTCTGCCGTGTCCACGGTATTTACTTTTATCTAATCATCTATTCGTTGCTTACTTATGTGGATTGTGTAAAAGGGAAAGAAATAATAATGATAATAATAATAATAATATATTAAAACAGGCCGTGAATGAGCGGGCTGAACTTGTTTCATGAAACCGGTTCCGATATCGGCATTGCATAATATTGGACAGGCGTAATCGGTCCAATCCAACCGAGCTGGACAAAAACAAAAACGCACGGACCTCTGCTTCCTCTTCCTCCTCTTCTTCTTCTCCTTCTCCTTCCTCTCGGTATAATTATGCGGTGCCTATGGTAACTGCGACTGCCGTACCCGTACCGTCTGGCCAAGAGGTGCCCAGATATTCAGAGGGGGGAGGGAGGGAGGGAGGGAAACGGGGAGATTTCAGGGATATTTGGCCTCTCCTCACAATGTGGCGTTTACCTCTCTCTCCCTCCTCCTGTGTCCCTGTATTTCTTGCCAGGGACGAGCGCTGGTACAGTAACCTATTACCTACCTGCCCTGAGACGGCAGGTAAGCAAGCAGGAAAACAGACCTCTGAGCTCCCTGCGCCGTGGGGGTTTATTTTCTACTCCAGTATATACTGTAAGCACAGACTATTTAGCCCGACCCTTTTATAATATAGTATAATATTACAGTATATATATATACATATATATTATTATGTGTGTGTATTTACTTTTTTTATTTTTTGTTTTTGCCGTACCGCAGGTCTACAGTATTATGGGGGCCCTTGGTGGGGAGTGACCGGCGAAACCGAATCCATGGTTATGATAAATATTTCTTGTTTGCCCGATTACGCGGCGGGGGTTTTTTTTGTTGTTGTTGCACCAATATATGATGGTTGTTTTAACGGTGGATGAGTAACTAATAATATCATAGTACTGCATAGCAATAGGAACATAATCGTAGGGATGGGAGGAGTAGGAAAAAAGGGGAGGGGGGGGTCGTTTTATTATCAGGAATAAGAAGAGGAGGTGGAGGTTGTGGTGGAGGTGGTGGGATTGTTTTAAGCCTTTTCGGTAAAGTAACTCTGGTATAGTGCTGTGCATATACCGGTAGGGTCAGGCAGGCGAGGCCCGTTTTTCTGCACCGACTCAGGTAATAATTTGCCTTTGGAGGAGAGGGGGGGGGGGTTGGATAATTAAGGTATGAGTGAGCGGGTGAGCGGATGCGGGAATTTGGGAGGTGGGGGGGGGATTGGTTGATCGATTGATTGATGAGTGTATGATACTGTACTACTACTATTGCTACTACTACTACTACTACTACTACTACTAACTGTATGATTGACCACAGGTCAACGGTATGTATGCATGTAGGGTCCGGATGGCGAAAGGGGGGCTGTGGGGAGTCAAGAGAAAGAGGAGAGAAATCCCACCTGTATATTTGCATTGGGTAGGCTGTTAGCAGTCATACCATTGCTACTACTGCACTGGTACTACTACTGCTACTACTGTCATACTTTACGAACGTACGTATAGTGCTGTCCCAGAATTCGCTCTCAAACGAGCGACGGGGTATCGGACGAGCGGGGGAAAGCAGGGAGGAAGGGACCCCATTCTAGCTATCTGCTGGTGCCAGTACAAGCGTTGTCCGAGGTAGCGATCTGCGCTGATACTTGTATGTCTGCGATTTAAATAACTTTGGGACGGGGAGATTTTACAGCATGTAGTAATGATTCCCTTACGACAGCAACGAGATCATAGTACCACGAGACCGCCCATTTTAGCCTCCCCCCCGCCGCCCCTTCCTGGAAAAGGTTACCGCCGTTCCCGGGGCCCACAGCGTCAGCATCACCATCGTCATCAACATCGCCATCTTCAACGGCCGACCGGCCGACTGACCCCTCCCCCCCACTGCCTTACCAACTAATACCACCAAGGCCCTAACAATCCCATCAATCAATCTCATATTGCTCATGATATACCCTTGTTCCTCTTCCCCCTCCTACCTTACCCCTCCGCCTGCTCCTCCGACCAGCATACCCCGCCCCCAATCGTCGTCGGAAAACGCTCAATCCCTCGGGCTAGGTAGATAGCACATAGCAAGGTACTTGTAAGGCCGTATTTTGAAAATCTTCAACCTCCCCCCGAATGTGAATTATATATACTTTATTGGACTTTCGTGGTAGTGGTAGCATACGGTGGACAGGTAAGGTAGATACGATGGAAAAGAACAGGCTGCCGACGTCTGCCGGCCCAATCCATCGGATCCCTTCTCTTTTTCTTTTTTTTCTTTTTTATAATGTTGCTTTTTTTGGAGGAAAATAGCGTTGTCTAGTATGATAGCACCATTTTGCAACTGCCGGGAAAAGAAAGAAAAGAGAGAAACCCGCGTGGGGATTTTCCAAGACAGTTTACCAAGCCGTGTGGGGAAAAGCACTGCAATCTCTGATAGGTTTTGGAAGGGGGGGGGGGGTAAGTGGTGTGTATGAGTGGCGAAGGGGGAGAAAAGAAGGAGCAAGATCTAGGTAAGGTAAGGTAAAGTTGCCATGGATGGTAAAAAATCTAATATATTGGTAATTTTGAAGAGGGAGCACATGATTGATTGTTGACTGATTAATTAATTGATATGCAGGGCCCTTGACCTTTTGGCGATGGCGATAATAATATCGTGGACTATGAAGCATTTTTTCTGAGATCGGGGCTCGGGGTTCTTCGGGGGGGGGGGGGGGGGGTGGAATGGGGAAAGGTTTCTTGGGCTCCACTCCCCCCCCCTTCTTCGGGGTAGGGGAGGAGGAGATGGGATAACATTTGTCCAACTTTGGATATTGATGAACCAACCCAACCCAACCCAACAACCGGACTAGACTTGGCTAGCCAAATTGACTGGCAGGAAATATCATCCGGAGAAGGAGGAGAGGGAAGGGCATTTTCGCATTATCAAAAAAAAAAGGTAAAAGGGAAGGAAGCAAAAAAACTCGGATCGCACAAGAACTTCGAGTCGGAAGCAGTTACCGGTGTAAAAAAGGAAAAAAAATGTATAATACCTGTGATAGGCGAAGGGGGGGAGGGGACAAAGCACGAGGTGGTGCACTATAGCGGTTTAAAACCGCTGCTGATACGGGTACGGTAGTACCATTATTGTAGATTTACCTGTAGTCCAGTCAACTTGTATTACTGACTGACTGAATGGCTGTAGTACTAGTAAACCGTTTAGCGTTGCAGGAACAAGAGCCCCTGGAAAGCGTTATGCTGGAAGGGGGAAAAGAAAAACCCACGTGGGAGTGAGAATGGGAAGTATGACAGGGAGAGAGAGAGAGAGAGAAACACATCATCTCTTGCAATATCTGCAAATCGAAACTAAACCCACAAAAAAAATAGAGGAAGGAGGAAGGAAAAAAAATTCATCGGAAAAGAAAAAGCAAGTATAGTACTCATCGCGAAAGTGAGAAGGGAGAGGGGAGAAAGAGAGAAGAAGAGAAAGAGAAAAAAGAAAGAAAGTTGAATTGAGCTTCCTACTTGCGAATTCCTTGACTTGACATGGCATACATGGGATATGATACCGTATTCCTAACTTATTTCTAGCTGCCCAAATTTTATAATAATAATATTATAATAATATTATCATAGCTACCCACCTGCCTAACTTACCCTTTGTATCCTTTATGCCATCTGCTTTACTAACTTATGATACCGGTATATACTCGAGTACACACTTATTTTATTTTATTTTTTATGCCGTACCCACCACACCAGAGTTTTGGGAAACTTTCCCGATCGCGCAGGATCTTAATGATTAGACCCATTGCGCAACGAGTTTGAAGGGTGCTGTACCCTGCAAAAGGGTGCCAGGACAGAAACGGGCTTTTATTTAACGTTGAGGCAAATAAATAAATAAATAAATAGACGATCAGAGAGAGACGCCACCAGACCCACACTGCCCAGCCCTTGGAAGCCCAATTGCCCAAGTGCTCTGGTTACATGAGATTTTTTAGGGGTGCGTACCAGATGTACCGGCACAGCACAAGTACGAGTTATGTGTGGATGGATGGACGGATGGATGGATGGGTACGCATTTATGCTATGGCTAATGGTACGGGTGGAAGGCGAGGGGGAGGTAAGTAGTGGTACCGTAGTAGTTAATGCTAATGTCGATTGTGCTATGGGATGTAGTGCAAGATTGACGCAGAGCTTCTTAAATTGTAATACCATGGGAGAGGTCAGTGTCACGCTTTTATCGACAATGGCATTTATTTGTGTTTCGCCGTTTTATTATTATTATCTTCTTGTTAGATATGCTAAGTTACCGGTACTATATTGCTGGCCTCTTTCTCCCTCCTCCCCTCCCTCTCTCTTATCATAATATTGGCGTTGTTATTATTATTACGTCTTCAGGGTTTAGAGTTGCAAAAGTACTTGGATGTGTTACGCTACTATTGTACTATTGTGTGGATAGCATTGAGATGTCAGTTTGGTTCCCCTATGGGGATTTTGGTGTTATTATTATCACGCAGGGATTTTCCCTCTTTCTGATTGCCGGTAGTTAATTCGGTTAGCTTTCGGTATTCTGACCCCCTTGTAGCAATGGCTTAGGGCTTTACTTACGGAGGTCATCGCCAGTTCCTCGCAATGATAGTCGAGCCCTGCTGCGCCTGGCTCAGCGTTCTCGCGTCACGATGCCTAACCCTAAGCTCTGGCTGGCCCTGCAGATGCAAATACCGAACCCTTGGGATGTGTTGAGCGGGATTCTTCTCCTTCCCCCTCCCCCTTTTGTCAACCTCTCATTGTATCATGCTCGTATGATATGATACTTGCGAGAGTGGATATCATGGTGTCCACTTCTTGCACACTATAGTCCATCCTCCACTCCGCCCCGGAGTTTCCTTGTGCACAGTACACCCACTGTCGTTCTCACAACCATCCCCCCCCGGAGGCTCGTCGTCACCCAACCCTTTCCCTCCTTTCCCTCCTTTCCCTCCTCCTCCCCTGTCCCCTTTTCCGCACTCTCTTTTCGTCATTCGATTGCAGGTATGGATTTTATTTTTATTCCTTTGAGCACCTCTCCTGGCTCAGCGCCCACCGGCTTTTGTGACTTATGGGGGTTATCCACTTATACTTTTATATTCTTTGTTTGTGGGAGGACAAGGGCGGGGGGCGAGGGGGTCAAGGGGGGAATGCACTGAGCGGTGGTGCTGTGCTACTCCTACTGCTTCTGCTTCTGCTTCTGCTGCTGCTGAACCCTCCTCAGCGAGCAAGCAGCATGCAAAAGTGTGCACTGAACACAGCGCACTCACTCACTCACTCACTCCTCTTGCCTACCTTTCCTACTACTACTGCGCTCTTACATACATGCTCTCCTGTCTCTGATCCCTTGTCCACCCAACCCTACCGCCCCTCCCCCCAGTTCGCACAATCGGGAGAAACATGGATACAATTATCTGTCACCGCACTTTCCGCCAGAGTTCTAGTTCACTATCTGTCTACCGTACTCGTCCCTCCCCTCCTTTCTCCCAGCTCCCATCCTCCACTCGCTCCCTCACTCCCTCACTCCCTCACTCCTCCCCCTCTCTCACTTACCTCACCTCTCCCCCCTCTCTTCTCTTCCCTCCTGCCTTCCTCCGCCTCCCGTGTCGTTGTTCACCATGGGAAGAACATATATAACATGGGGGACACCGCCGTGTTCAAGTTCGACGTCGACTCTATCTCCTCAACGCCATACTCTCCCTAGGGTTCCTCAGTCCGGCCTGTGGACTACCTCACCTTCCTCTCCCGTCATTATATGCAAACACAAAGGGAACAATGATCGCATCAGTTCCCCAGATGCCTCAGTCTTCGCCTTTCACCTCCTCCGTTGAGGCTCCATTGGCATCCCTCGTAACTGGCCTACACCTCTCCAACGGTCTGAAGCTTGTCCGGCAGTATGAGGCCACAGTGATTGTTCCAAAGGACCCGGTAGCTCGATTTCACAGCCTCTCGTACCTAGCAGCTTGCGTTCTCCTCTCAGCCCTAGCAATATCGTGTCTTCTGGTTGCTCTTCAGGATTACCGGCGTCACGCCATCATGTATGTCTCACTTTTTGTTTTTTAGGGTTATTGCTTTCCCCTAAAGCCTTGTCTCCCTTCGCACATTGGCTGATGAGAGGGGGCTATTCCGTGTGCGAAATTATAGGCCTCCCGGACCGTCCCCTGTCCCCTTCGTGGGAAATAAGTGGGATTTGCCTCTGCAGAAGCCCTGGTACAAGTTCAAGCAGTGGACCGATATGTATGGCTCGTTAGTGACGGTGTGGACTGGGCGTCGCCCCACAATTGTAATTGGAGACCCAAAAGTGGCTTGCGACCTTCTAGATCGCCGCTCTGTAATTTACTCGTCCCGTCCTCGATTCGTGGTCATGGGTAAGCCTACATTCTTGTTCTCGCTCATTTCTAACGCCCCCCACATCCATTGGTTTTTGTTGGGTGTAACAAATAGCTAATTGTGTTACGGGTCTCCCTTCTCTCTTGCTCTTAGGTGAACTATTTACAAACAATGATTCCTTGCTTACCATGCCCCACGGAGACAAATGGCGAAAGACCCGGAAAATCTTTCATATGGGGCTTCATAGGCGCGCTTGCGAGAGCTACAAACCGATACAGGAGGCAGAGTCCCAGAGGCTTACTCGCGATCTTTTGATCACCCCCGAGATATTTGGTAGACATTTGGAAAGATATGCCTCGTCTGTTATGATTTGTGTTGCATATGGACGCAGAGTAGACGATTTGGAAGACCCAATTGTCAAGAAGATTTATGACCGAATGGCGTACATGTCTACTCTCAATGTGTAAGTTGTTCCGCTTATTCCGATTGCCTCACCTGTTCGCCTCTTCTTGTGTTGCGCACTTTCGACCCCCGCTAGGCCGGGGGCTGTTAAGGACAAAGAGAAAGGCTGACAAGTTTGACGTCAGACCTGGAGCATTTTGGGCGGAGTCGTTCCCTATTCTCAAACTTATCCCCGACTGTTTGGCCCCATGGAAGCGAGAAGTTAAACGTCGCGCAAAGGATTCGACCGAGATGCTTTCCAGACTCGCAACCGATGTTAGAGACCAAATAAAGAAAGGGAATGCTCCAGCATCCTTTACGAAGACATTGTGGGAGAAGAGGGAAGGAAACCCGGAAGCTCTTTCCGAGCGAGAGATAGCATATGCGACCGGTTCATTGTTTGGTGCAGGAAGCGATACCTCATCTGCGACCCTTATGAGTTTCTTCCTGGCTATGACTTGTTTCCCGAGGGTTGCTGCGGAGGCACAAGAAGAATTGGATCGAGTGGTCGGCAGGGATCGATCTCCCACCTGGTCTGACGAACCGAATCTACCATACTGCCGTGCAGTTATTAAGGAGACCCTGAGATGGAGGCCAGTTGCTGTTATGGGAGGTACACCCCATGCAAGCATCAAAGACGACCAGTATAACGGTCACTTCATCCCAAAGGGCACGACTATATTAGGCAACCTGTGGGCAATTCATCACAACGAAAAATACTTTAAAGACTCCCACGATTTTATCCCAGAGAGGTACCTTCGCTCGGGACAGGTTGACGGGATGGAACCATATCCACATCGTGATGGACATTCCGCTTTTGGCTGGGTAGGTTTTCTGTTCCATCCCTGCACCACCACCCCTCTCCGATCCTTCTGCATGTTCCTCCCCTTCTCTCCACGCCCTTCCCCGCTCCAACTTTCCACGGTTCTCCGTCTCTTCGGAGCTTCATCAGCTGACACATCCTGGCTACCAGGGACGCCGCATCTGCCCAGGTAAACAACTTGCTGAGAATTCCTTGTTCATCACGATCGCTCGCGTACTCTGGGCCTTCAATATCTCGAAGGCGACCGATAAACATGGTCAAGAGATAACTCCAAACATTTTTGCATATACGGATGGCTTCAATTCGAAACCGCAGCCATTTCAATGCCGAATCCAGCCACGCACGCCCGGCATCCAGCAGATTATTGAGCGCGAGGCGAGGCTCGGGGAGCAGTTTTTGGATAAGTACAAGTGCAGTTGAGTTTAAAAATAAAAACATAAAAAGGTGAATGTGCTATTTCTTTCTTTTCCTTTTGGTTATCCTGGCGCAGTCGGTTAAAGGACAACGGAGCACAATGGTTTTTTTCTTCTTTCCTTTCTGTTCGGATTTTCCACTGCAATCGTCTTTCCCACCTAATTATGTTTCTCCTTTTTTGGTATAGCATTTAAAGGAATCGGCGCAACGTCTTGTTTACTTTTTTCTACTTTATTGCTTTCTTTCTTCCCCGGTTTGGGTTTTTTATTATCCCCGCCATGTCGCAATCGTTTCACACACCAAACCTGTTTTATTTGGAGTATCTTGTTCGTGATGGTGCTTGTATTTTTTTCTTTTTTCTCATCCGATGTAAGTAATACGCAGGAGCAGGGGTGGAGGGAGAAGAGGAAGGTGGGGCTGCAGCTCCGCAGAATAGAAGGAACGAATTACCTGATTACCGTAAGAACTCATGTGCAGTCGTCTGATAAGTTTCCGTACGGTTCCTGGCGACAGCGCTGCATGACAAGTTTTTTAAAAAATTAACCGCATAAAAGGCTCAGACAATTATTTGATAAAAAGTATGCTAATAGAGAGAAATTTCGTTTCCTCCCAATTATGGTAATATTTCATCAACAATAGGAGATTAGGAAAAAGAGAGTATGGCTAGTGATCGATCTAAAGGGTATTTTTATGATTTTTTTTCCGAATTTTCTCACTGTGCAAAACAAATTGTCTAAATAGAAAGATATTAAAGCAAGTTTTGAGCTCTAGGCGGCTGTGACTACTATATCAATGAGATTATATAGTTTGTGGACCTCTGTCATATTATAGCAGGAATTAAAGTCTATCAAGCCACTTCTCACCTGGCCCTTCTTCCTGCTTGAATTAACTTAATCTTTCACATCGGCCTAATTCTAGTATGATATAGATCATAATGCGGGCAAGTCCTAACCTAAAACCATGCTTTAAGTTATTCATTCCTTCGTGTTCAAGCCTTTAATCTATTCTATATCTGCCCCCGTTATATACAGGTCTGGTAGAAGCTTTATCAACAGTCACCACACACTTGAGTTCTTATTCAACTTCCCCATATAGCAGTAACCTCCTCTCTCTCTCTCTCTCCAGAAAGGCTTTTTTACTTAAAACTTGCTCCTCAGCTCTCCGAGTGCGCAGCCATGCCATGACTGCGTTCCTGGAACAAGTACCCGAGTACGTACGTATGATACCTTGCAAGAAGCCCTTTGGATGGCCATACGTTGGACCTCACCAACCAGCAAACGCCATTCGCAATTCCACCAACCTTAAACCAGACTAAACCTATCGCAGTCAGTCAGTCAGTCAAACCCGGTGATTTCCGCCAACTAAAAAATCCAATAATTACCGTAGCCAACTTTTTTCCAAGAAAAAAGTTCTCCTTACGGCACTTGTAGTAAAAAAAAACTAACTGTATGACGCACGCATGAGGATGGATGAATGGATGAATGGATGGTTCAGAACTAAAGAGGGATAAAAAGAGAACACAACCTTACCAAACTAAGCCAACCCAACCAACCAACTTAATTATCAACTGAATCTCCATCCCATCCATCCATCCAACTCATGGTAAATTCCGAAAACGGTAGGTGGGTGACGGATGTTGACAGCCCCAGTTCATCTGATCTTTTTCGAGAAGAAAAAAGAAAGAAAGAAAAAGGAAAAGAAGTATGATAACTTATATGTTATTGTGAAATGAATAAATAAAAAAGTAAAAAAGTAATATAAAAAAACGTCAGCCTTCATTTATCCATTCATCCCTCCCTCACTTTTCTCTGAATCTCCTTCCTGGTAGCCCAGCCTGGCACCGTATATTCGGGATCATACCTAGTTTACATAAAAGTTCTCGCCGGTGATGAGGGATGATATCGTACGTACGTACATACCCCGGCGAGGTCTTGTTTTGACAGACGGGCAAGCCAGAGTAACCACAAGCACAATACGAGTACAGTTATAATACCACTCTTTCTTTCTTTCTTTCTTTCTTTCTTCCTCTCTCTGTCCTTGTGAGCCCTCAGCCGACCAACTAACTAACCAGTGCATATCCACAACAATACGAACTCCGAAAAATCCGGTGAATTTGGGAAAGAAAAAAAAAACTCCCGGTATGATATATATAACTCGTATTTGATGTGTGGTATTTGCATTTGTAATTTTTGCCTTGGTCATTCTCGCCTCCTTGCTTGCTTGCTTGCTCCACTGAACTACTGGGGATCCACAGATGGTTTGAGTAAAGTTTATATAGTCTGTGTTGGGTTGGGGTTGGGTGGCTTTTATGGTTATGTATGTATGTATGGGATATGGTATGGGATAACTTTTGTTGTATGATAGCTGGGGCATCTAGCGGGGGTACAGTACATACGGTATAATAGTACCGGTAGCCCCTTTTCTTCCGTCAGCGAGGGTTTTTGCGGATAGGGAGAGGGGGGTGGTACGCGCGGCGTGGTAACATTATGATGGGTTATAAAAGAAAGGGTTTGTTGATATAGTCTTCTTCACCGGGTGGAGGGGGGGGGGGGAGGGGGAGGTATCAGTGATAGAGTGGGCTTTTTTCTAACCGTTCCGCCGCTCACGCCGAATACTCCCTGCTCGTCACCCGCCCAGTTTCGTTACGGCTGAGGTGAAGACTGTAGTTAGGTCACTGTGTTGTGTTGTGTTGTGTTGTAGTGTGTGACTAGTGTGTATTCGAGAGGTGTGTGTGTGTGTGTGATAATAGCTTTCCCTTCATATCCCTTTCCCACCCTTTTCCCCACGGCCTTCAGCTCTGCGGGGTGGTACTGTATTGTGGTGGTGGTGGTGGTGGTGGTGGCGGTATCTAGAAGACCGGTACGGTTCTCCATGCATTGCTGCGGGAGAGTAAAGCGAGCGGGTTAGCCAAGTTGGCGCGATACGTGCTGTGCGAGTACAGTAGTTCATACACATCGTACAATAACCGCAGGGAGTATCGTAAATCATCATCCATCACATTGCATCGCTGCATCGCTGGAACACATCACATCTCCCCCCGCTCTCTCTCTCTCTCTCCTCCCCCTCCCCCCTCAATCTCAAGCAAGCAAGCCCTCAGCTATGATCACATACACCCAAAACCACATGCCCCGGTTGTGTATGTATGTGTGTGTGGGGGGGGGGAGGTGGTTGACTTATTTCTGCTGCAGCTGAGGATGCTTGTGGGGGGGGTATATAGGGATTGTGATTAGCGTATCGTTGTCTCGTCGCATATAATATCATAAACTATTCTCTTCCTCTCGTTTCCGAAGCTTGTATGCATGCGTGATCTCCCTTACTTTTTTAATTTTTAATTTGTATTTTATTCGTCGATGGTGTGAAGTATAGCACTGAGACAGTGCCGCGATAAGGTACCGGTAGGTTACCGTAAGTGCCGGGGTCGGGATTGATAGATATCAGACAAAACGCCCTTGCCAAGATGTTTCTTCCTTCCTCCTCCTCCTTTCCCCGCTTGGCCCCTCCCCCCGGCTGTTTTTTTTTGTTTCGTGGGGTTGCTGTTCCCCCACGGTGATAAGGCCGTCGCACAGTACCGTACCAGTACGGTACCGTACCTAGCTTAGGGGGGAGGGGAGGGACCTATTTCGCCAATCTAGTTATGGTACTCTGTTCATAGCGAGCAAGAAGTACCCGAAAACAGGAACTCGAAGAGTATATTACCAGGGATCCGTGCATATCCGAGTGCCCATACAAACCCACGACCCCTGTTTTCGGACACTTCTTGCCCACTACGGTACGAGTATTGGGGAATAAATAGATGAAGGTTCGGATTGGGGCGAAATTAACGAGGTGATGGAGACTCGGGGTTGCCGAGGGGTTGTGCTGTGCTTGTTCGTGTGATATCGATTCCTACGATAGATGCTTGGGGCATATAGGCATAATCCTCGAGCGCCTTGGATAGGATAGTGCACGATCGAGTACGTCTTAAGGGCACAATTTCAAGGTGTATCTAGATATCTACCGCATAATGGCCCATCACATACGAGCATGTATGATAGCACATTAATTTCCTGGGGCTCAAGTCGAGTCGGGCCTGCCCGCTAGCCAGCCAGCCAAGCCACGGAATCCCAATGATATTTCATGTGCAGCATAGCACGTACTGTACCACAAACGGTATTCTCCAGTTTGGTTGGGACATCAAGGACCACAGCAACCTCCTCTCCCATGCCTTGCCATGCCTTACCATGCCTTACTTGTACCATGTGCGGCACATCTTGGGTTTTCTGAAACAAACGGCTGAAATGTGCTTTGTACTCTTTTCCGTTCATCCATCTTGGGAGAAATAAAGAAAAAAAAATCCCAATGGTTTTTGTTTTTCCCTTTTCTTATTGTTGGTTCTTTTTGTTTTGTTTTTCCAGCTCTATCTTGCGGGGAAGGAGGGGGGGGGGGGGGGTTGGGTAACCCCTGAATACTGGTATTCGGTATGGCAGCATGATTCGGTGGATCGGAAATCGGGATTGTGGGAAAAGAAAAGAAAAGGAGGTGAAGGAGGGAAGGAAAGTAAGGGAGAAGGAAGAAGGAAGGGAGCAAGGGATAATATGATATACGTTACTAATATCAATTGTTATATAGCTCGGCTAAGGTGTGATGCAATACGAGGAGTGCGCAGTGGTTGATGATTTTCAGATGAGGGCATTTGATGCGGAATTGCTATTGGAATTATATTTGGAATTGGAGATGGGACTCCGGCTCGGCTGAGGAAACCAGACTCTACCGGTCGGGCTCAGTGCAGTGCAGCGCAGTGCAGTGCAGCATAGTGCCGGTACGGGTGATATTGAATACAATTTCAGTACTATTGGCACACTCCAGTACCGCACATCACTAGCATCCATCAATGCACCTACAATATCCTATAAATTTATATCTGCCACTGCGCCCAATCACTTAGATCACGCCCCACCTTACCATACTGAGTAAGCGAGATCCTTTCCCCACGGCACATTACATCCCGCCTATAAACCAAAAACGGGAACCAAAACTCTAAAACTGCCGGGTTCCATTCCTTCCTTCAAACTTTATTTTTTTTTACTTACTGTGCTGTAACTTACTCCTTTGGAAGGACACTGCCGCACGACCGTGCGGTACTAACACTCGAGCACTGGTACCTGTAACAATGAGATGATACGCATAGTGATCACCACAGTGGTCAGAACCTGCTTGCCGAGCGCGAGCTCGGCGAAATGCGCGATGTGAATCGTGCCCCTGCTAATTGTGCTTGTACGAGTCAATGCCTATCATCTTACCTGTACTACCGGTAACTTACTATTGACGCGATAGGCGCTGTAGAGGGTACTTATGCAAGCATTTTTCGGGATGGGATGGGATGGGATAAAACGGAACTATTCGCCAAGGGTTAAACTAGTAATTACTGTCGGACACGCGAGCGGGGGGGAAAAGAAAAAAAAAAGGCTGGGAAACTATGATGCTGACCGGTTGGATCTCCTCAGCAGTGTTCTCGTTCTATATGATGCAGTAGCTGAACTACCAGCTACGGTGACTAACATTCACTAGCGAACCATACACTACAAGTGCGCTATCGTCCAATTATTACTCTCTTGCTTCATCAATATATTAGGGATGGGGGAAAAAGGTGAAAAAAAAAAGGAAAAATACAGGGGGATTTTTCCTTTCTTTTTCCTTTCTTGACACAATTTTTTATTTCATTTTTCCTTCTGGATCCTCACTGCGTGCGGTATGTAAATATGGTATCCAGCTGGCGGTTGAAGGGAGCTCCTGATTTCCTGTTGATTCGTTCATTGGATTGGAATCATGTATGTATGATAATTGTGTTATTATGCAGTAGCTTGTTTTGTTTTTGTTTTTGTTTTTACTTTTTTTCTCTTTCTCTTTCGCTTTCGCTTTTTCCTTCTTTTCTTCTCCCTCTCCAGCTTCTTCCTAGCCAGTCGGAGAGCTGAATGTCGAATGCCGATGAGAAAGAGGGGAATGGTTGATACTTGTCTCTTCTTTTTCTCCTTTCTTTTCTTTTTTTAATACCAGTATTTGATTTTGATTTGTTACTGCTGTTGTCGGAGGAGAAGGTGGAGGAGGAGGAGGAAGGGGAAGGGTTCACATTGTTGCACATGGTGTGGGGAAAACGTGGCGATCCAGGGCCATGCGAATTGTGGGGCGGGTGGATGGTACGGTACGGGTCCTGTTGCAAGCCTGGCTGCTTACTTGCTTGCCGGGCTGCGCAGCCCTGTTATCAAGGGGTGCAGCGCTCGCGAGGGGAGTTTTTCTTGTTTTTTTCTTTTTCTTTCTCCCTTTTTGCTTGGGGATCTTTCTGATACCATGTATCTTTGTGGATACCATAATGCTAAGCTTGTGCCATGCCGTAGGTAAGAACAATATCTTGGCCCAGTTGGATATAAAATTGGAGTCGGGTTTGGGGAGGATTATTATGCTTATCTCCAGGGACTAACTGGGGGGCTTCCTTCTCTTCCGCGCTAGCAGCAGTGCAGTCGCAGATGCTATGCTTCACTGCGCCGGCATGTTATGTAGCAAGGTGCCTTTAATTATTATTATTTGTCAAAAGTGTAGTCCTAGGTGTGCCTAGTTGACTTTGACATTGCCAGTATTGTCATTTCTTCTCCCCCCTCTCCCAGCGGACGGGCTATTCCATACCGCATTCTACGGGTGTTCTTCCTCTGTGCCGGTGCTGCACAGTACCGTTGTCTCACAGTAACCGTAGCTGAGCTCAGACAAAAACTCTCTAGCGCCACAGCAGCCTTCCTGTTTCTCTCCCCCCTCGCGCCCACCCAGGTCCTTACATTTGCCGAACACAAGCACGGATACCGGTACTCCGCTGATTAGATAGCGGCAGTATGGGTCCGGCGCATAAATCGGATGTCAGGTAAATAGATCAGAAAAAAAAAGGTACCACAAGTCAGGCCCCTCGGCACCGCATCATTATATCCAGCTGCGATGGTCATCTCTCCGTCGTGAACAGGGCGAAGCAGATAAGCTCAGCTCAACCTGGGCGAGACTTTGTTTGAGAGATGGGGGTGGTCGTCAACGGTGAAGAGACGAGAATGCCGAGACTTTCTTGGATATCAGTAATCAAAGCGCTGCGGGAGACTGCTCTGGTAAGATGATAGGGGAGCTTTCTTCCTTATTGTTACTAAAGGAGTCTATAGGCTAAGGGCGGGGACGCTATTGGCTGCATTGCGAAAGTTGTTGACGCAATTAGTCGTCCTATACCCGCAGGCCTTATACAGGTTCCAAAGTATTCGCACCATAGGGTGCCAAAGCTCCCATATTTTTCTTTTCCTGTTTCGAACGTACGTTTGTCAAGTAAGGCGTTAGGCTGGCACGATGTACTCGAGTAGTGTGCAGGATAGGGGTGATTACCCAAGCCAATGATGCATGGTGGTGAGGTGTTTTTTTTGTTTTTCTACAGTGCAGCACCCGATACAACTTGACTGAGGGGTAGGTATTCAGTGCAATACAAGTATGGGTACGGAGGAGCCGGGCCGTGTTGTACGAGTACGTGGGTGGGTACACTGGAGCCGGGTTCTTGTAAATATAGATGGGTCTTATAAACTCAGAATCTCAGATCAGATTCTATTTATCTGCCTCTGGGGCTGAAACATGTTTCTTGGGGTAGAATACTGAATGGAAATGCTACCCAGGAGGGAGCCTGTTGCCGAAGCGGAGCTCGCCAGTGCACGAGGGTAGGGACTGCCCTTGCTTGACTACGCAGTAGAGGTGCAGTGCGTATGGCGTGATAGAGTATCCGGAGAAAGGAAGGGCCCCCCACATTTTGAAAGGCGGGAAATATATTATCCCGGTGTCTCACCCTGCTCGGCATGCGTAGAAGAGTTGCATCATAAGTACAAGCATTAGTCACTCGGTGCGATATACACATAGACTACTTAGTGGAGAAGGGGGAGAATCATCGCGTGGAAGGATTTCTTAGGCTGCAGTGGTGTTTGGAGGCTTTTAGTGGGGTGGAGATGTTCGAGCGTTTGGGCATTGGTTTTTGATAGGGGTCGATATTGTGATGCACTGTGCTCGAGCACAAGTGTGACTTAGGGGATGTATGGTATTTGAGTTTCAATCTTTTTTGATCCATACAGGACTGGAAGGCGTGGCCATGGTATGTGAATAATTGAGTCACAGGAGCCTGGAATATGTCTCCTCGCTGGGTGCAACAAGGCCTGGGCTAGTTACGGCTACGGCACAGTAACCGCCAAAAGGTGGAGTGAGGCAAGCTGTTATATCGAGCATCATAGCATTGATGCAACTTGGTTCAAGAGCCGGCCGGAATACTGCATGGTACTCGCTATTCACAGGGCCCCAGGCAACATTCGTTTTGAGGGACTTTTTCGATATTATCCTCTTCCTATGGCATCCTATGTCATTGATTTCTAACTGCCACATTTTATCCTAATCCCTCTCTATAATAGGGACTGAGTTTGAAAGTCCATTAAGCAAGGTTCCCTTCATCCAAATAAATTAAATTATTGGAGGTTGGTTCGTTCGGTGCCAAGCATTGTAAACTCGCCCACCGAGAAATTTAGAAAGTTATGTGCCGTCCCCGATAGTGTGTGTTGTCCACTGACCGGATTTGACCTCAAGTCCCCTGCTGGTGGGAGCACGGCCTCCTACGGGAATCGCTGTGCTCCTTTATTCTCGTTTTTACATATCTTTTCCTTTATAACTCTTTTATGAGAAAAGGAAAGGGAAGATTACTACGATAACGTAATATATATCTTTCTGGTCTTCTAGTCGTTGTCAGGCTGAGGGGCCCTAATCGACCGATTCTTGGGCCTATTTTTTTATTTCCCTCTTGAGGCCTCATATCCTTGGGCGCAACTCTATGTGGCTTAACCTCCATGCATGCGAGTCTGCTGACTGCGCAACGGGTCTAGTTTTCTCTTATTCCTACCGGTATGATACCTCTCTCGAAGCCTTAGTGGGCATAGATTCAAGTATTGATAGGGCCAAGTAGATTAAACCCACTCTCTCCTGGTTCATGGATACGAGTGTGGATCGAGTTTCTCCCCGAGAGTTTCATTCTACCCAGGCGGATCAATTACTCCCAATTATGTGTCCTTACGAGATAGATAGGGTGGTGTGGGAGGTGGCGATCGTCGGCGAGCATTTTGGCGATCAAAGAAGAGCAACCAGGTAGCATGAAAAAACTCCACCACACTAGTCCAGTTCTCATTTCTATCGCAAACTGTGCAAGACAGAGGTTTTCGGGGGGCTCTCTTGAGGGGAGCCTCGCGATTACTCGTTCTTACTCTGCTTGAGTACGGTGATATTCCTGTACTCGAGTACCGGTACCTAAGGATTACCTCTATGGTACATTGCCGGTACTCTGATCGTCACACCAATTGCCCGTTGAGTTTAACAACAGCAGCACGTGGGGGTAATCATTTTCAAGGCCATCAAACCCACACCTCAAAACTAATCGATAAAAACGAATACCTAAAGTATAAATTGTTTTCTCCTCGTATCATAAGTTAACCTCTAGACGGAGCATTTTATAGTTATTATGGGGGAGGATCGAGGGGTATGCGCTCTTATTGGGCTAGTGTTATGGAACCTTGTGTGATGTGCGTGAAACGATTCTGGTTTTCCGAACATAGTATTTACTTTTTCTGTTTTCCATCACGCTTGTTTAGTAAGGTTGAGGGGAAATGGACGGCTGTCACTGGTAAGTATGCCAAGTTTGGTGAATTTCTGGGATGCTTACAAGGGGTCGTCAACTGCTTATCACGCAAGATACTGTATATCTGTATGTCTGGCTCAGCGAGGCGTCTCTATGTCGTCTCTGAGATCCAGTCCTATCAATCTGCCAACTGCGCTTTTTAGGGGCTTCTAGGCTGGACGCAAGGAGGAAATGGGAAAAACCTGTTCCCCCCTGAGTCTGCATGCATGCATGCCTCGTGGGACGAAGGCGGAAGATCGAGCTATGTCTATCGTGGGCTTGCTTTATTTTTTACTCTTGCCTTGTTTTCTTCATGTTTTGCTCTGAGAGTGTAGGGTAAAAAAAACTCCATATTTATTACCTATCGGTCACTTCTGTGATCGAATGAAACTTCATAGGGAGGGGGTATCTGCGGGATCGAGTTCTCTGGCTCTCTTCGACTTGCTCTCTCAATTGGCCGTTTCAAACGATGGCTGACGCACGAGGACGAAAGCAGGAAGAACGACATAATAGCATTGAGTGTGATATCCGCTCCCACCCTTCCCCAGTGCCGTTTCCCCATGATACGGCAAGTGCACCTCGGCCGCAGCTCAAAACCACATTGGCTAATTCCCATTCCTTCGTAGCTTCGGCTCAATCGTCGATTGCGATTGACTCTCCCCGCCTTTTCCCCCTGCGCTTGGTGACGATGAAATCACGACTGGGCCTATGAGTTCACTTCATCGCCCGACGTAGGAGAGCCCTGTTGTCATAATTCCGACATGCCACTCTCTGGCTAACGGGCTGGCATTTTTATTCGTGGGGCCGCTCACTCCGTGCTACGCCATACATGACCTGGGTGATGCCTGAGGTTACTTATGGTCGAAAATCGTATCGCAGCTGTTGATGTGATAATGCCGGATTACTATTATAAGACCTAACGGCTGATTGTTTTTGGGGTGATATATATTTCACGGCTGGCATTATCAAAGTACCGGTATACTAAACAAAGTGTTTAGCCTTCGACTGGATAGGTTCTTGACACTTCGTACAGCTGAGATCATCTTTGCAGTAACAGGAGGTGCCGGTTATGGTGACATCAAGGGAGAACTTTCGATATTTCCTTTTTCCCTCTTTTCTCCTCATTCTTTTCACTAGCGCGTTTTTTGTTTTTTTCCCGCTTTGCTTTGTTTCCCTTTCTTGCTCCTCTCCACCCTCCTCCTCTCCCCATCCCGTTATTGGTCCCGATTTGAATGAGTGTTGTCCTTACCTGGCGGGAAGTAGATAACCACAACCTGCCTCGACTTCCATACGGTATTCTGACCAAAAAAGGTTGGTCGTTGCCCTTTGGTAGGAGCATTTTCTACTCGAGTAAAGGGATTATCGGTTTCAGTTGCGGCATCCCTACTTATGCGTGTGGATGGGTCAAAAAAAACTGCATTCTCAAGGACCCCCACATCTGTCGATGGTACGAGTACATCAGCATTTGGCTGAAGGTGTTACGACAGGGTCGACCTTTGTTGTACGAACCCGCTGGGGTTAGAGAGGTGTGAGAAGAAGGAAGGAGCGATCCTCGGGTTGTCGGGCAAATCCATTTTCTTCTTTGCAATTTTCACATTGCATGACGGAAAGATTGTTGGGACAGATCTTCAAAAATGGGGAAGTGTGGCGAATGGAAGAGCAGTTGAGGACAATGCCGTTTGAATGCGGTCGTCGTCACAAATTTGGAAATTACCGGCAATTTACCGAGGATGAAGGATTGAAATATGAATCGTGAGTGATGTAAACTGGAGGGGGGAGGTAGATGGGAGATCCTGAAATTGTCACTCATCTTCTAGGGTACACAGGTTGTTTTGGTCATCCCAGTTCGCCAGAGTGTGTGACTCGGGGAAATAGGATATGAGGAGTTCATCCCTTTCCTTCTCCAGGCCCATCTTTTTTCCTTCCCTGGCGGAGCAAGCGAAGCGGGGCGACCCGGTACCAAGACCCACATTGGAGGGGTTCAGCACGCTGAGCGTCAAGGGGATATGCGATGGGCAACCCCGGATGAAGTCCGGTATGCCTCTTCAATACTTACCCTACTGGATCAACATTTCGGGGTTTAGGTGTGATGTGATTTTTTTTTATTACTTTCCACCCCACCTTATAAAAAAAGCAAGGATACCGTTCCGCTATGTTCACCGGGAGTTGCGGCGAGAGGCACCCAGGCCACGATTTGACTCGAGGCAGGGTCTCAGACCCGGTCCCAGGGCAGAAGCTCTGAATCCAGGGTGCGGCGAGTATGCATAAGCACATACGTCTCACTTTAATCCACAGTGTACAAACACAATTTGGCTCACCCGGAAAACGGCTTCTACTATTTCCTCGAATAGCAATCATTAACCTCACCTCTACTGGCCAGATGTGCAGTGGCATGGGTTAATATCGGCGCTTGATAAGCCCTTTTTTGGCCTTGTCAGGGCTGAACAACACTGTCGGGGTATCTCGCAACTTTCCCCAACCTCAATGCCTTACGACGGCGCCTCTGTATCATGTAATATTGCGGTCATTGAAGACTCAGAGGCGGTGGTGCCTCCGCTTCCAACATGGCCAAGTACTTGTCTGGAATTAATTTCACATCTGGCAATTCCGCAACTTCCGTGTCAGGTGCTCATAGGAATATGGGAGGGGGCGAGTGACTAGCACCGGGGTTGTTGAGAGCTCGAGTCCGATGAGAGATAGACTAATGGGCCCAGGGATCCACCCTCAACCCCACGGTACAACTGCCCGGCTAACAGCCAAGGTTTCAGCAATAGGTAAAACGACAGCTAGTGAGCTCGGCTCACTGCAGGGCAATTCGAGCGGGGGATCCCAAAGGGCTTAACCCTGCCACGGCTAACTAGAGCAAATGGGAGTTCAACCCCAGGACCAGATATGGAAACCTCCGCTATCTTGTAACATTGCGCTTGCTGAGATTAGGTGAGCCTTTATTGATAACAGAATTAGGAAGTGGCGAAAAGGTTACTACTGGGAGACCCCCTTTGTCTCTTCATTCATTCCCGTCGGCAACGCTGTGGCCCTGTCCGATGTACTTCAACAGCACAGCGCCTTCGTGTTTCAGTGCATGCCATGCGGATGCTGTGCCATCTCTACAATGCGAAAGGGGTCTGTCTACATGGAGACGTGGCCTTTGCCATGACATCTATCAATACAATCATAATTTATCACTCGACACGTGGACTAGGAGCCGTGTGAGAGGGAAGGTTGGGGGAGTCGCTCTTCCCGCGCTTCCCAAAATATGGCTAAATTTCAAAAGTAGCACTTATCCTTTTGCATGCCGCTTATCTTTGCAGATCACCTTTCAGTGTAACGCCCCTCACTGCTAAACCGCCCCCAATTTTCTTTATGGCTGTGAGGCATTTCACCGAACTGCCGCTTGTAGGCGATTGGAGATGTCATGCTCGGCACAAGCTTTCGGCCTCGAAAGAGGCTCAAGTGGCCTACTGCCGAGGGCTGTGAACTGACAGGCCAAGGGGGATGGGAAAGCCCAGACTGCAATGTCAGGGGGCGGAACACCGGCCCTGTGGATATAGTGTACTAGTACATGCGCCCTCGGGAAGCAATCCTCAATTGCACTGGGTACAGCTATCTACAGCTAAATTAATCTATGATATTAGGTACATACATGGTCTGGCAAGATACGCGCTGACAAATCCCTAACCAGGTGACCAATTCAAGATCATTCTGCACCTTTGAATGTCGCCACGTACTTCCCACCCTCTCCTCCCCGCCCCTAAATTATAGCACAGTCCCTGTGAGGGGAATGATTTATCTCCAAATCCAAGCTTTCGCCTACTGTGGTAGTTTTTTGTAGGACGCGATCAATGCACCCTGTCACTTGCAGGAGGGACCAATCGCCAGTCAAAAAGAAAAAAGAAAAGAAGAGGCAAACTGGGGTAGGGCAGTAACCCTTTCCAAAAACTGTTCGCACAAAGCTGATCCAAGAGTGTCGTACTTTACGAGCCTCGCTAAAGCGATTTAGATGACGCCGGTGTTCCGGGGGGGGACGCTGAACCCGCTCGTTCGGGATAAATCTAGGTTACTCCGGGGGTGCTGCGCCATACCGCGCTTTGCGAGCACAAGTCGCGTGGAATCTCGTATAACTCACTCCACCAGGCCCTCGTGTTCGGAGACAAAACCCCCTAAGAAGGATTGGTGTTTTCCTCTCACGGTAGGGCCTGGGTGTGCTGAGAGTGTCGGATCTCATTAACTGGGATTTTTTTTGCAATTTTTGCAATTCTGTTAGCGAGCCAAAACCTATCGTGGGCTGATGCAGGGATTGATGGAGATAGTGGATCATAACGGGATTTTATTGCCCGTATATGAAAGGTGTTGTCAAAACAGTTATGTCTAAGGTGACGCTTGTCTCTAGGATATAGCTGTCAGAGCTTAAAGTGGTACCGGTGAGTTAAATGTCTGAAAGTGGGGATATTTTTACGTCCATCTTCTGGTCTTGAGCCTCTTTTATACCTATCGAGTTCCAGGCGGAGGGCTTCCGGTTGCTGCATGTCAGCAAGTGCTGGATCGTGACCAGCGTAGGCTTAGAAGGAAGAGGAAAAAAAGGAAAACTACATACAGAGACCCTTCAAACTGATAATCTCGGGAGATTTAGGAAAAAGGGATTTCAAGTAAATAAATCTCCGTAGGGGTAGGCCAAGTCGGCGAGGAGAAAAAGAAAACAAAGTCCATAAGCGGGTACTAGCGCAGGCAGAAGACTACTGTAGAGAATTGCGGACAGCACAGATGTACTCCTGGGGAGCGAAGAAAAGTTCGTTGGGGGGTTGATGCGGTGACTTTTTTTCTTCCCCCTTGTCAAGTGAACGGGAAAGTGAGATAGAGGCCGGGGAGGCGGGAATAAGCTCCTCTGCGGCGTCAACGAGCAGAATGTGAAGGGTAATTGCAAAAGAGGCCACTTCCCAGGAGGGATCCTCGAGGGTAAAAAGAAAAAGAAAAAACTAAAACTTTGAAGGACGTGAGACCCTTGGTGTAACGCCCCTGCGAAGCTTCTTTCCCGCCCCACGGGCCCTATCATAACAATGGTAGCGAGAAAGTTCTTCTGCCGCGCTTTGCCTGTTAAAGCCTTCCAGGGGGTGGTCGATCACGAAAAAAAAAGGAACCTCTTCACTACTTTGGGTACCTACCGGAGTTATGAAACACCGCAAACGATCTCGGTTGCAGTGTGGAGGGGTCCAGGCTCAGGGCACAACACCCATGTCTCGGGCGTTAGAAGAAGCAAAAGCTATGAAAGCCAATCATGATTAATCACTCGGGTACTTCGGCCCCACATTGTGACCTGCACTCCAGATGTCTCGGGAGATATGGAAGGGATTGGTTTTTATGGTTGATTATTCTTTGTATTCTGCTTGCACCTCCCTTTCACTCCTCGGTTTCCCCTATGCTCATTTCATGATCGGGTTTGGGCCTCCAGGCGTTGAAGAGACGGCCAAACTGCAAGACATCCATGAAACAAATCATGGGCACTCAAAATTTGGCTGCTTTTTCACCTCCCCGAATCGGCGAATAGGTTGGGGTGGCTCTCGATACCGGGTTCCGAAACTAATATCATAACTCGTACTTGAGTAGCAGGTAAGAAGTATTCGGTATGGGGGTTTGTGGATTTGTATGGCCGCCTAGATACGCGTGGATTTTTTCGCCATATATTCTGTGAATCCCTGTTATCGGGTACTTACTTACTGCGAGTAGTACATCATAGTATCGCACTCTAGCGCCCTCTAATCCTGAGCCAACTCCTGGTGCCTCGTAAGTACGATGGGGGGGTAATCATCCGTTTCGAGGGAAAATCCCGCAAGGCATGCAAAGTAGCGGACAAGGACGGGTGGGGACCTGTCATTTTATGCAGAGACGACGTGGGAATCGAAGATCAAAGGGCCGGATGGCAGGCTCGACGTAAATGGTATGCTTTCAAATACTAGGCCCCCATTATCAAAAAACTAGCCCCACAATTTGTGGAAACATAATGTGTGACACGATTCCCCCTCTGCGACCTGACTGCCACAACACTACCCCCATGGGCTATATCGTTGATTAGGCCGAGCTAAACCTATCGGCCGATGCACAGGGCGTAGCTCTTGATATTCTGGTGGCCATCCTTTCTGCTTATCACTTGTGTGCATGGGGTGCAACCACGACTCAGAAAATCAGTGGAGTGGAGGAAAAATTATGCTTGTCTTAGGCAAGAAGTATCAGCGAATACGAGCGGTGAGCTTGTGATACCCGAGGATTTTCTGCCATATATTTTGCGAATCCCTGTTTCTGGATACTTTTTGCTTAGGATAAGTAATTCAAACTGTCTCTTTTTATTTGGTGAAAGCCGCTTGGGGTCTTGAGAACTAACTTTAGTACCCTAGGCGTTTAACTGGTTTCTCTATGGAAGACTAGGAGGGTTGAAGGCGCCCCTGAGGCATGGTTATATGTTCCCATCCTATCGCAAACTAGAGTCCCATAAGGGCGATAGTAGGTTGAATGCTCTAGATTATTGAATATGCTAGGAGTGTGCTAGCAAGGTGGGGCCGGAGCGATCAATCATTAAGAATGGGGGAAAAGAGAAGAGGGGGAAGTGAGGAGAGGAGAAAAGAGGGCGTTAGTAATATCATTCCAGATATAATTCCTGGTGTTAAAAGTGGTCCTTTCAGGACTTCGAATCCGCGATCGATGCTAGCGTGGTGGTGGCTTAGATATTAGAGACTAGGAAATATTTTTTGACATGTTGGGTCACTACCGGTAGGGGGAGTGGCATATATTTGGCTAGGCCAAGAGGAGCGCAAAGGGAGGATTTTCTTACAACCAGGTGGCCTATGTCTGGGGGGAGTATCCCACGTTGCGCATTGATAACTTACGGTAGTTAGCTAGCATGTTAGGAAAATTGGCTTAAGTTGAACACACACACACACCAGTACGCACATGTGGTTACTTGGTTCGTTGGCTTGTGTACTCGTACATATTCAGGAATGCTTTCTTGCAAATCGAGCCAACACGTTTGCTGCTCAACCATCTGCGTGCTTCGTGGCTGCCATGCCAGCATGTGTGGAACGGCAAGTCCCCGCTACCGTGCAACCTTGAGATCTTTGTCTGCTCGAACCCAGCCCCGAAGCGATGGTACAGCTTTACAGTGTTGGTACGGCAGTTTGTCCAGCCTCCGAAGGGGGGGGGGGAGGGAGAAAGAAATAAAAGCACAAGAAAATTTGGGGAAAAAACGATATTAGAAAAGTTGAAGCAAGAATGGGATCACGGATTGGTGTTTGTCGAGGGGTGGGGTATTCCCGACCTTTGAGACGGAATGGTATTGGTTAGAAAATGAGCCTGCAAATTAAACAACCAAAGCTTATCGAAGAGGGCCATGATGTCAAATGTCCCTGGTGCAAGCTAACTGGTTTGTCGCGGCGCAGTGCTTGCTGAGCGCTTGGGACTTCCTCTGGAAGGCATGTCTTGATCGCCTACCAACGCTCGTTGCTTTTGTAGACAAGAAGTTTGAGGAAACCTACTGTTGATCCTTAAAGCTGCGGAGTTTGGCGTGCGGCTGGAGATAAGGTGTGATCTCCTGTAGGACCGTGGGGATGGTAGATCTCTGGTCCTTGTGTGTGTCTTGCGGAAACATTGTTACTTATCACATACCGATGTACCGATACGATGACCGGGAAGAACTCCTGAACTGAGTACCGAATATTCTCCCTTCTAGATCTTGGGTCCGGGTATCTTTCGGGAGCGTGTTCAACTCTCGGGACACATATTAACACTTGGGACTCCTTATTTAAGTTACTCTTTCATAGGTTTTCCGCCAACAATTGTTAATAGGAGAAATATTTCTCCCTCTCACTGTAGGTGGGCCAAAGCCTTGATTTTAGGAGGGGGCTTTTAGGGTGTGGAGGCAATCTCCATAGCTATCCTCCCCGTTGGTCTCTTCAATTGGCGTAGCTGGCCCTGTGTTCGAAGATTTAGGCGAGGAATCTACCGGCAGGTGGAGCCTCTTGCCGGGGCCGCGCAAAGTGGGAGGTATTGGCCCAGAATATCTACCAACAACAGTAATGGGTCGTTGCATAGCAGCAACGCCCTTGGTGGCCGTGAGTGGCCATGTTTGACTCTGAGGCTGGATAGCGGAGCCTCCACTTTGCCCAATTGACGCTGCGGGTAAGAACCGGGACACGTCCACAAGGTCATCTAGTAAACGTGCTGTCTACTCCACTTTATCTTTTGGCTTAATGTCATATGTTTCCTGGCGCACGAGTGAGAGCCAGTGATCCAAGAGGCATCACTCTGATGGGGGAAAGTTAAGTTTTGCCTGGTGTCAGCCGTAGGTAAGTTATGCGAGTTTCTCTATTGGGAAAAACAACCCCTTCGGCGGTAGGAGCGGAATAACGTCAAAAGATGGAGATGTCATTGCTGGATTGGGACCTTCCGGGCAGAACTCCGGGGTTTATAGTTTGTAGTTACTAATTCTTGGAACCATCACGAGACTCTGAAAATGCCGCATTTAAGTTAGAGAAACTATAATACATCCACAGAGTTGGTCAAGGCGTGCACAGCCGCCTCCGCGCCCCGCTCTGCCGCTAGTTTTGAATATCAGCCCTTAGCCTTTGGCTAGAATGTCATTCCGGGGACAGAGGGGCGGGCTCTCAGAAAGGGCACTCGGAAACAGAATCTGACTAGGCTTGAGGCACACTGGCTCAACTTCGGACCTATCCTGGCCTCAGGGTAATTATTTGAGGCACGGCAGCGGCCTCAATCTGTCGTAAACAAGAAACCATGGGCTGAATAGTTGGCATGTTATGTTAGTGCACAGGAGTGCCTGCTCTAGAGTCTCAAAGGAGGCATAGGGATTGGAACACAAGCTAGTCTGATTGAAGGGAAAAAAACGAGAGTGGATACGGGCTGAGTTATTTGTTTGTCAGTTTTAGGCCAACAAGTGTAAGTTTTTGCAGTGGAATTGTGACACACAGTACCGTATACCGCACCGGCAGTCTGAAGGTATTACATTGGTTGTGTAGTTGGATTTTATACGTCATGCGGTGTCACATCGTGACATGTCACCCACTGGATCCCTCCACCATTTAATCTCTGTGTAAATTCCCAGCCTTTTAGTCCGGTGGATGGCCTTAGGTTAGCCTAGGTTCTTTGTCAGAGGCAGTGCTATGCGTCTAGGTAGCTCTTCCTGCGACCTGACCATGATTTCCACACTTGAGCTATTCCAAATCTGGTGATATTTTAGGGACTACTCGTGGAGAAATTAAGCCGTGATCCAAGAAATCAGGAATTTGTGGGATGTAGCCAAATGAGTGCTATTTTAACCTCAAACTCTGCGGCTGCGGGAGTCCTTAGTTGCCTGAGGGATAGGGTATAAGGTCAATAAAACACTGAGAACTAATCACTAAATTTAGAACTTTGATATATTTTTCTCAGCTGATGTTTGGCATTTGCGGGTGTTTAGGGGCTCCTCGCTGCTTAACCTGATGTCGGGTATGATAAAAGGTGACAACCACAGACAGAGGGATAGGGTCAGCAGCAAAAATATTCACCCTTTGGCATAGGTCATTCTTCTTGTCTCTAGGGGTTCCTGTTAAGCTCCCAGTTATCTTGCTCCAGTGATAATTTCCTGGTGTTTATTCCAACATTATCAAAATGAAAGCCGGAATAGCGTTATTTTAGTGAAACAACTATGTTGGTTTTCTCTACTTTTGGTAAATGGCCACAAGATTCTTGAACCTGTGGGGTCACTCGGTGTCACTCGCATGTGCTCTTGAAAATGTTGCCGAAGATAATGAAATAGAGGGTAATGACCAGGGAGAAGGATTTTATGGAGTGAGGCGGAGCAGCTCAAGTGAGTGGGAGTAATTTGTATTGGAGCAGTTAAGGAACTCGAGATTGCTTCAGTTAAGAAAGAAAAGGAAAGGAAAGGAAAGACGGGAAGGAAGGAAATTTTATAAGAAATTATTGAACTCTTGCGTGTCCTACCCGTGCATACAAGTTACGGGCATATAGTATCCGAACACTAGCCAGCAGTCCCACGGCAACATTTGGCGGGAATTGACCCAAGGGCATTACCAACCCTATACCTACCCCCCAGCAAAAAAGTGGTTCGCCGAGCATTTTTTTTAATGCTCGACTACTCCACTGCCCCCGGATTCGAACTCATGATGGTCCCTGTTTCAAATTAGCTGACCAGTCTCCTAAGCCATTAGACCATAGGAACTGGCCGATAATACTTTTTCTTCTTGATCTTTTAACTGCTTCTTGAGAAAATACAGTTCAGGCGCCTGGTACTTTATCTTTAGTAAAAAATGACATCGGTATCCAATCATAGCACTCTCTTATGATATCGATAGAACCAGGAACAGGGGGGTTCCGGTGAATATCTATGCTCTGCCACCCAAACTCTCGTTTTCTTTGTCAGGACAAATGTTCTCCGAACTCTATGGCTAGTATCCCCGATGTAACTATTCTTTGGTACAGGAAAGGAGAGGGATGAAACTTTTGTATGGTAAATTATCTATGCGTATTTGACCGTCCATGTAAAGTTCGGACTCAAGTATTCGGGTTGTATATGCCTGTAACTTGTTCGCCTACTCCTGACTGTATGGCTATAATTTGCTACGAAGGTGATTCTAGGGTTACTCCATATCAGAGTAAGACCGGTGACCAGTTCGCGAACTGCCATGCACAGCATACTATTCTACTATTCTGATCATGAAGTAAGTTGTTGAGTTAGTGTTTGGTTGTGGTTGGGCTCTATTTAGTGTTACCTTCTGATACTAAAAGAGGTATAACTGCAATCCGACACTTGAGTACCGTAAAATCTCAAACAATTGAACAGTATGCGATATGGCTCAGGCTGGCCCCTCGAGTAAGGTGTGGTATTTTTAATTTTAATTTTTATATTTCTTTCGGAGGGCTGAAGGACACGCCTTTTGCAATGTATTTCGTCCTTTTTCCAGGGAAGGAAATTTCGGACCACCTGCTACGGGTCCAGTTATTGGAGATTCTGTAGTGCTTGCCCACCGGGATAAGTAGGAATTTACTTTACCACTGTGATATCCTACTGGAAGAGTGGGTGCTTGATCAATGGGATATCTTCTTGGTAGAGTGAGCTACTTGACTAGGATAGAGCATATACAATTAAGGGCAGAAGATTAGCTCATTTTGCAACCATTGCTCATTGAAAAGCGGATTCCTATAGCTTCCTCAAATGGTAGCATAGGATCCACTAGGGTCATCTATGAGGATTTGGGTATATATCTCTCTAGTAGGATGCCATCTGACTATAGGGGAAGAGCTGGAGGCATTGCTATGGTATGAAACAGGAGGAAGCATAAGAGGACTGGGGTTATGACCTGATGTGATGGGAGGTGTTTTGGAATGAGAGAAACTCTGTTGATGATTTGCTAGATTTTAACGAGTATTGAGGGAGGAGGGGTTGAGGAATGAGAGATAAATATAATGAAGCCCTTAGGGGATATGTTGTAGGAACTCATTTGATCGAACCATGGCACTTTATTTCAAAAGAAAAAGGAAGGGGCGCTTATCGTACTGTGCATGCATCTTTGGCCCTGAGTTGCACCTAAGGGAGAGAGCAATCTTCCGTTGGAAAAATGTACAACTGCCTAAGGATCTCGCAGATTGCCTTGAAGGAAGTGAAAGGTATACATTACTTTCAGACACTATGACAGCAACAAAGCCGGTGGAACTTATCTTATCCGACAGCTGGACCTATACAATATGGTGGGAATGTCGAGGGGGTTTCTCACTGGAGTGAAGCTCTTGGTATTGTAATTTTTTGCCCGGTTTTTGGTGGTGGCTCTAAGGAGATTACCCATACTATCACTCGGGGCCACACGCAACTCATCGTTGAAATCCATGTTCAGACCCTCCTCCTCCGTACTGGATTCATCTAGTAATGAATCCGGGGGTATGGTCCTTAGTTTGGAAGAGTAAGGTCTTCTACTACAGCCTACCCTGGTCGTGCTCGGCTATCGTAATGTTTGGGCTAGTGGTTGTCCTCTGTCGTTTATAGCTCCTGTATTGTATTCGTTATCTCTTCTCTATCATTTCAGTCACTTTGTTATCCTTCCTCTCGCCTCGTAACAGCACAATGCGCACACAAAACGTCCTATCTCTCGTGGGCTATTAGCCTCTCCGTTTTCTCAACTACGGGAGAAAATATCCAGTTTGGGGAATACTATCAAAGATATAGGAATACAATACCAGTTCCTAAGCGATATCACTGATTATTGAAATGGATTTATGCCGTTTTTGGAAATAGGCGGAAAGCAGTGAATATCCACAAAAGAGTAGGTGGTATCCGGTTTGGGGGGGCTCGGTTCGGCGCTGGCGCTCTTGGAGGGGCTATGCCCGTTAATTTACATACGCACCCTGCTAGAGGACGAGATAAAATATTCAGTATAAGGGTCGATGTCACTTTGCTAGCTACGCCCAGCGCAGTTCCGTAGAATAAGCAAATGTCTGAGTGTGGGATAGATATTAGCTATTCACGTGTGTGTGGATGGGGGCCTGAGAGTGAGTTGAAGGTAGGAGCAAATATATGTGTTTAAGAATTGGATTTCTAAATACTAGTCACTAAGTTATCTGCTAATAAAAATTGTTCACGCTTGTCCTCATGAGAAAACGCTGTAAATTTACAAGGTGATCAATGGTAAAAGCGCGGTTTGGTGGTCCTCGTGGGCGAGTTCAGTCATGTTGGTACAGGAAGATCTGGAACAATCACAAATGCTGCTGCCATCATAATTAGGAGAGGAAAAGCAGTCCTTTCTTTTCTCCTCTGCTGCCCCGCCCACGCCGATCTCGGATATCACCTCATGAGATTGGTATGGTCCAGAGTCAGATTCTACCGCCTCATTCCAGTTCTGGTTTTCGCTACAACTCTATTGAGTGAGGCTAAGCTCTTCGGTCCTCTAGTTCCCATAGGGCAGGATTTCTTAAGCCACTCTGCCCTGCGCGACAGATGGTTCAGCGACAGCCCGTGGCGTGGGGATATTTGAGCTTCTGAGATCCTACTAATTGCGCCATGATTAATTGATTCCCGACATCTTACCTACCACGCCAGCTAGGCATTTCACATAAAATCACAGTGGGGGCGAATACTTATACTCCCTGGAGGTAGTATTTGGATATTCTGACATGAGACTAGACAATAGTAATATTATGGCATTGAGTCTACAGTGCATAGCGTACGATATGACGCAATCCAATAAGGCACGGTGGGCTACCATTAACTTACTAGATTCGGGTAGCTGGGCTAGTATAAAAGAATCACCTTAGATTTCGGTGGAAGTGCAAGAGAGGGAGAGAGTGTTTACACATGCTCTATAGAGGGGGAAAGGAAACCCCAATTTAGGTTTTTAAACAATTGTCTCCTAGCATTGAGCTTAGCAATATCAGGATCCAACTCGGCCCCCCACTAGCGTCTTCCTGCAGACAGTCCTCATATGTTACTAGAGCCTCACCTTCAAGTCTCTTATCCAACCATGGTCTAACCTCTGCTGGTGGTCTATCTGAAATCCACCTAGAACCAGGAAACTTAATTGGTCGCCACTTTCTGAAGCGCGGGCTTCGCTGGCGAGGGGCGCCATTGCCGGTCATTAAGTTTATAGTGTGTGATTCCGTTTTCCGGTACTGTGCCTTGCGGTGGTATTTTATGGCGCAATGCCAGTCGTCTATCATAAGGCGTCTCTTAGTATTATTCGAGAACTAGGCACCCTTGCCCCAGGAGGTTTCTTGCCTACTGCGCTTGAGAAAACACCAATCAACTATTTCTAAAGCCAAACCCCCGGTATGGAGGCCGAGGTGCGCCCTGCGGTATGATATTTCTCCCGATCTTCTACTGTTGTGCCAGTCACTTGCTTAGACCCTAGGATACGTGGACAGCTTAAACCCTCTGGCTATTCCTAACTCTAGTGTCAAGGTGGTTAAATGTGTAACACATAAACCCAGAATACCTAAGAAAAGGCACCCAGTCTCTAGAATGAGGTGTACGTTAAGTCGTATTGCGTTGGCTTCAGTATGTCTATCTATCATACGGGACATTTCTCTTCCGTGAGGCCAAGGCATAACTTGGTAAGGAAGTTGAGTATCAGCACAAAGACAGTTATTGCCCCAATTCTTACAATCCCAGTGTTAAAATATCAGTTAGACAGCTAAGGATTAGGGAAGTTTTAATGAATTGGCTCTGGAGAATAACTGTAGCACCAAAATTAATTTATGCTCCTGTAATCATTACCTCTTCCATAATGTACTGTACAGTGCACAGTACCATGACGAAGGCCGGAGAGGCCCCAAGACCATATTCGACAACTGTTATGCTGTTAGATACGCATTGCAAGCTGGCTTGTCCTTTTTGTGGCTTGGGTCTAAGGAGCTGCTCACATAGCTTTGACTCTATAAATCCAGCCATCAGTCCAGTCACGAACCCTCTCTCATAACAGCCCTACTGCGCCTCGGCGGGAAGATGGTAAATTCTCCCATACACGCACAGAATGCCCTTGATATTAGCGGCTAATAGACAAGACTCGGAGTCCGAGAGAGGGAGAGTCGTGCTAACTATTATACACAAGCCTTACCAAGGCGTAACGGGACCTGAGGGAGCCATTTAGCTAATCAAGTATTAGGTCCCTGATCTAATATGTACTGTACGTCGTACCTAAATGTTCTATCTCAAAATACGATCTAATCAATACCGCAATGCTTACTTGCTTGCTGTGAGCGAACCCCCCACCCCGCCCGGCAGAAATGAGGCATCCCTAGAAAGCCGGTGGAATGCAAGCAAGAAAGAAAGAAAAGGGGAAAAGAAAAAGAAAAAAACCTTCACAAAACACTAGAACGAGCAGAAGACTATAGTGTGATAACACACATATGGGCGGGTAGGGAGGCATGAGGTCTCGAGTGGGGCTTTGCTCGCCGTTTCGTACCAGAGTAACAAGCGCACAAAGCACTGATTCTGTTTTAAACCACTGAGAATCTCTCATTAAACACCTAAGGAGTAAGAAACACCTCCGTTGGGGTCTATCATACCGGCAGCTCGGGAACTTGAAGAGATACACTACCCACCCATTAAAATCCCAAAATCGGGCTTCCGGTAGCATAAGTATTAGTTCCCAAGTTGACATTTCATGAAATACCTAGCTGGCGCAGTGGTTAATACTCCTGTCGCAATTAGCGGGAGCCCAGGAGCTCAATCCATGCTGACAACCAGTTATTATTGAACGATCCGTCATGTAGGACAGGAGAATTAAAAAATCCTGCCTTATGGGGACTGGGAGATTGAAGAACTTAGCCTTCATCAATAGGGCTATGGGGTTTATCAATCCTGCTACGAGGAGGTAGAATCCGACTCTAGACCTTAAAGGTTGGCGATCGGCGGGTAGCAGAAGCGAATGGGAGGGGGGGGGGTTGGCAAAGAAAGAAATATGAAAAAATAAAAATAAAAATAATAGAAAAATATATAAAATTAAGAATAGAAAATAAAAAATAACAATTGCTTCTTTTACCTTGGGAAGGCAGCTGTTTCCCCTCTCCCTGTTTATTGCCTTATATACATAGCTTTTTTTCTTAGTAAAACGAGGTAGTACTAGTATGCATGTACTCTTACAGCTTGAAATCTATTGCTTCTGGTGCATTCTTATCAGTTAGTATATATCCATCGCCCATACCTAAACCGCACGGAAGACATAGAAAAGGACTCCATTAGCGTTATTACCGCTGCATATTCCTAAACCTAATAGACCGCGACCAAAATCTCCTCACCCCTTACCTCTCAATTTTCGAGAACCTGAATCGGCAGGTATCATAATTATTATCATACCTGCCAAATTGCGATCTGGAATCAGCCAAGGTCTTAAGGTTTCCTTCAACCCCCCAGGTAGCAGAAAGCTAGTTCACAATGACTTTTGCTTATTTCCTTGCTTCTTCAGTGCCCACTACATCCGCCACTGGCAGGGATGCGAGAGTGGGGAGTTGGTTGTTGCATTTTTTTCCTGCGTTTCCCCTCCTTTTCTTGGTTCTTCCCAGGGTTCTACGGTATGCTGGATTTTGGGCCCCGAATGTTCTGTGTGATGGATGTATGGAGCGGAAAACCGGGGACGCGTGGGGCGATAGTAAGGGACCCTGTGAATACTATACTTGAGTAGGGAGAGATAAGGATTTGTTACTCTTGAGCGAATCGTGCTTGAGACATCTATGGTGGCCTTCGGGGGGTCAATCGCACGCCATTTACGTCTGCCTTCTGCCTCGTATACCATTCCCTGGGGGGGGGGGTTTTTTACAGAGCATCACGATTCCGTTCATAAATCAAGCTGAACCCGAATGCATGACTCATTCACCAATCCTCACTCGACTTCCGCAAAGCCTAGTCCGGGGGTTAAACCGCGGGGGGTTGAATTATAATAGATAGTCCTAGGCTCTCGCAATCCCTTAGGTGAGATGTCTCAGGAGGCGTGGTAGCTGTGTAATATCAGGAGGGTTCATAAGAACGCAGTCCCCCTACAGAAGTCCCTGTCTGTGAGATGGTCTTATTTCTCTCGTTTTTATTTCTGCACGACTGAGCACGAGAGGTCACAATCAAGGGCGGGGTTGGGCGAGTGTTGGGTGGGTAAATATCTGATCTTAATTCTTCTGAGAGATCTAATTTAGGCAGAGTTGTTACTACCCTGAACCGCTTCCCCGAAAATGGCAGCATTGTATACAATAGTATATCACTTGAACGTGCCAACGTTGTTATATTGAATTTGCTCGCACAACTCAAGAGATGCTATATCACCAGTCCCTCGAAGCTTAATAGTCTGGTGTCATAACATTTCTTCGAAATAGTCTGAGAGCGATGCGGCCAAAAGCACAGACATGAACAGAACAAACTTTCATAACACTTTTAAATGCGTAATTCACCTAAACCGATCCGTATTTCACAAGACCTCGTTAATCCACAAACCAGCCTTTCCTTGACCGGTTCCAATACACACTAGATTGCATTAGTGCCCGTCTGCAATTGCCAAGAGGATGAGATGGGGCGAACTTACTGCTAGTAACAAGCACCTTTTTCTTCTGTCTCCTCATCTCTGCCAGGCCGGTAACGGCCTGTCTAGCACCTGTAGCACCTAGCGGGTGACCGAGGGCAATACTAAAAAAGGTTGGTAAGCTGTTGGTCACTTCGGAGGGGTAGTAAACGTACGCTCCGCCCCGAGGGTTAACCTTCTCCTCCTCAATGCCCAACTCCCGCAGGCAATACACCGCCATGCTAGCAAACGCCTCATTGATCTCAAAGATATCAATATCGTCCTTGGTCAATCCAAACTTCCCAAGGAGCTTGGGAATAGCAAGACTTGGTCCGATGCCCATGATCCGGGGTGCGAGTCCAACAACAGTGCTTCCACAGAATTTAGCAAGAATTGGCTGTCCCAACTTCTCTGCTGTGCTACGCTTCATGAGGAGCACCGCTGCAGCACCGTCAGTCACCTGCGAGGAATTTCCACCAGTGGATTTGTCACCCCACTTAGGGAACGCAGGGCGGATCTTGGAGAGGGATTCAAATGTTGTTCCGTAGCGGATACCGTCATCGGCGGTGACAGTAACCTGCTTGACCTCACCGGTCTTGGGGTCCTTGACTTTGGTAGTGATCGGGACGATCTCCTCGTCGAACCATCCAGACTTTTGCGCGTGCTCAGCCTTCTGGTAACTCTTTGCCGCGAATCGGTCCTGTGCTTCCCGGGGCACGTTGAAGTCTTTACCGACGTTCTCGCTTGTCTGGCCCATAGGCTGTAGGCAGTCCCCCGCCTCTTGGCTTGCTGACAGAACCTCCGGCACGAGTGAGAACCCCTGATTGGGCGTCTGAGACATGCTTTCTACGCCTACTGCCAAACCAATCTCTATCGAGCCGCTGGTGATTTGGTTCGCGATTCCCTGGATAGCCATCAGACCGCTGGAGCAGAAACGGTTTACCGAGGACAGGGCGGTGGTATTCGGGAATCCGGCCGCGAGCGCCGCTGCGCGGGCCTTGTATGGGATGAATGGCTCGTTGACATTTCCGACGGAAATGTCTTCTACTAACTTAGGGTCGATCCTTGATTTCTCGAGGGCGTGCTGGAAGAGTTGCATCAGGAGGTTATCTACTGGGGTATCCTTCAAACCGCCCTTGAACGCCTTGGTTAAGGGCGTCCTCGCAGCGAAGGTTACCACGACATCATCTGGGTTTTTTGAAGTACTATTGTGACCATCGTTAGCTTGAGCTTGCTGGTTGGCGAAATCTGAAGGAGGTAGCTCACACAGCAGCCAGGCCAGAGGGCATCTTGAAGTGGTTGAGGATGGAATTGAGTCGTTCGGACGCCATAATTGTTGGTACAGCAAGTTTAGGATTTATTGAATAGGAATGAATTGCGGTTTATGGAGATCAAAGACGCGGGTTTTAAGAGTCCAGGATGGAAGTTGCTGCTTCGGGTCAGATCGAGTTTGTTTTTAACTTGGTAGCAGGTGGCAATAGCCGAGGTTGCATGCGATGGAACCGAGCTTCGTGGGGGCTGGGAATGTCAGGTTCTCTGTGTGATCACTGATAGACTATTTATGATACTGTCCATGATACTGGTACCGGTATTACCCTAACTTCGGTATTCAGCGTTACTACTAATGTTGGTGCACTTCTTAAGGTCTCCCCCACGATAAACTTCTACCTTATGGCATATACCATACGAGCTCTATCAAGGCTAGGGTAGTGGAAGGGTTAGGGTTGATGTCAATAGTCGGGTGCCCCCCCTCACCTAAATTACTATTGTGCTCTCCGTATAATACTATAGCTTAGAACTAAAGGGGAAGCTAGAGAGATGTTAGGTCGCAGATGTTACACAGTTTGTATAGCGGTGATATGGGACCCGAGTGGTGATGATCGGGGCTGTATGATAGAACACAATCTGCTGTTTGACTGTCAGTCAGAGTGAGAAATTGTGAGTGTCATGCCGGGAGACTAAGAACCGCTGCCTTAGAGAACTAAGGGCTTTGGGGGACTACCTTCTGAAGGATAACATGAAATTCTGTACCGGCACGGTGTGGTCTTCTATTCAGTATATTAGTGGTCAATGGGGAATCTTGAGTAGTAATTAGTTAAGATCAGTTCGGGCTTCCTTACTAGTTCCTGGCCCAATAAACGCCCCAAGGCTCTTACCCAGGCACCGTTGCCACACGTAGCCCTGTGCCAAAAGTTATGGCGCCCTGGTTGGTATAGTAGCATGCGCTTTTGTGTTACAGTACCACCTGGGGCACTAGAACTTTCGACACACGGCGGTAACCAGACTGGATCACAGTACCGGCGTTCTCGCCAGTAAAAACTAGAGCATTACACTCCAAGCACAAGTCTGCCCACCCGATTAATATTCTAATCGCTGTTCTAGAGCCGAGCGACAAGGAGATTCGGACCGTTTATTTGCGCAAGTGGCCTCTACAATCTTTAAGAGAGGCAGATTAGTAGAGTGATCACTGTTTGCAATTACCGTAAAAACTGGAATAATTGGACCTCACGCTAGTATTGTTGCGTGGACAAAATTAACCACCCACGTTGGAGTTGCCTCTCCTAGTAAGGTCGGTCTTTTTTTCTTTTTATTTGTCTCAGTGAGGCTGAAAGACAGATTTTTCTCTGTGTTTTTCCCCCCTAAGTTAATCCAAAGGAGGGAATTCTAGACGTCTTAGCATGAGGTCCAATTATTCCAGTTTTTACGGTATAGTAGTAACTACGAGTTGATTGGAACTACGGAGGTGGAATAGCAGCGAACCGTTTAGCTCCTGATTGATACTGCTACCTAAATGTTTGGGCAGAGGTCTTTAAGTTGCAGGAAATTACAGTATCACAGTCTTTACCTCCCCCGACCCCCCCCCCACATTGCTCGCACTAGTGTTTTTTCCCCTTCGACTACCCTGCCGACTGCGGAGCTCGCCCCGTGATAAGGGTATGGTCCAGGGTCGGATTCTACCTCTCGTACACATAATAGCAGGTCTGATTTGCGCTAAAGCCTTAATGAGGAAGGCTAAGCCAAGCTCTTCAGTCTCCCAGTTCCCATAGAGTAGGGTTTCTTAACCACTGGGACAGCTAGCTATTTCACGTAACGCTACCACGTAGGCAGATACTTATCCTACCGAGAGGGAGATTTAGGTTTTTTCTTTCTCACAATACCATAAGGTTAAATATCCTACCATCGAAATATGAACCCATCACTAGAGTAGATACACCCCCAAGAAGGGAAATATGAGCGCTGGTTAGATATCTAACCACCAAAACCCTTCAGATGGAGTAGTGACAACTGGGGTGCTGGTGATGGAAAGAGGGTAGGTTTTACTACGAGCAAGGCAGTATTTGGAGGGGGCTGCTAAGCATAGGTGTGGGCTACCGAAGGTCATTAGGTACCCGTACATTGGTAGGCACATAACAGAAGGGTATCAGGATGATACAGTATTCACGACTTATGACAACCTTGCTCAGGGCGTTGCATCCAACTTTCAGGTGAAGCGTCACGAGTTGAGAGCCGGTCAGTGAAAAGCTGTTGAATGAAACAGTACCCCGAGTGATTATATATGATAAGATAATGACTTCCAGAACAAAGCACACTCGGCCTTTTGGGAGAGCAATAAGGCGGGGAGGGAGCTTATTGGGAGGTCCCGGACTGGGATCCTGAGATTTTGCTTTGCAGTGTTTGGCATTCGAGTGATGACTTGATAGTTTTTGCTATCATTTGTTATGTGAGGGGGCGTTTTAAGTTTCTCTGTGTCTTAACAGGGTTTTTAGGCCATACCTTAGGGTACTTGCCGGGATTTGCCTGTATTTACGAATAAATCTAAGGACCTGTTTGGCAGAAATGGGACCGTTCCGTTGGGCGGCCGTTTCTGCTCTGAAAATAGCATTCTCCCTGTTTTGAAACGGAAGGAGAGGGTCATTTGCATGGGGGAACGGAACAGAACTGTTATAATATCCAAACAGGCCCTAAGGACATAGCAAAAAGAAATCCTAGACAACGTACACTTTAGTATGATACCCGCTCTTTCTAAAGGCAAATACGTCATGCACAAGACCCACACTAAAAAGCTGTTAGATATCTTCTATCCCCCTTCCGCCTCGCCCTCCACCTCCCCCTCATCAAGCATCTCCGACCCTGCCTGATCCTCAATCCTCCTCTCCAAAACCCTTACTAACTCCACCCTCATTACATCTCTCTCCTCCTTGATCGCCGCCTTCTTCACGGACCGCTTATGCCGTGAGCTCTTGACATGCAACCCCCACATATCTTCATTTATGCAAGTAACCCCACACACGTTGCACGTCTTCTTAACCCACAGATCCGGTCTTGAGGAGAAGTCTTCGCGCTTAGGCTTCAGATTTTCCTCTGCTAGAACTGAGAGGCTGCGCGGGTCTGGTAGGCTGGGGTCCCCGCTGGCAAGGAACTGCTCTGCGAGGGCTACGGCAGGACTGGTAACGGCTTCCGGGATGGCTGAAGGGTTAGTGGAGTTTAAGAGGTAGATATGCGATGGCGGGTGGAGGGCGTTGAGTAATTTTATACGGATCCAGCGGGTTTGGGTGCGAGCGTACTGGCGGGTTGCGGTTTTCATGGTTTCGATACAGCGAGCGCGGACTTGCGCTAGTTCTGCTTGGAGCTTCTCTTCGAGTACTTTTGGTTCTGGGTCTGTATCTTGCTTTTGCTGCTGTTGGTGGGAGTCGTAGAGCTGCAGGTATGGTAGGAATTCCTTGAACCCAATACTTTGCCAGATTCCCTTCTTCATGTCTACTTCCACTGAGTCGTATATCTTCTTCATCTCCTCTATCTCGGCCCACATCCCAGCATCGATCATTTTGTCCACTCGGGCGTCTAGTCGCTTCTTGAGCGCTTCGGTCTCGGCGTGCACCCAGAAAACCAGATTCCTGTGCCGGCTCACTCCTTTTTCTACTCGTTGAGCAGCGTAGACTTCACTTGCGGTTTGCTTCCCGTCCGTGGAATAATATATTTCAAGAGAGCGCCGGATTTTCCTACGATCGTTAGGATGCCACTTCTCCGCTATTTCCGGGTCAACGCGGCGGAGTTCTGCGAATAGTTCCGGAGTCGGAGAGTTTCTAAGAGATTAGATACCATCCGCCAATGCGCAATACAACGGGAAGGTGGAAATACAAGATCGGATATTTAACAGCTAAATCCTCCCCCGTCTCCGGCAGGAAAGGGTACTCCTCTCCCTCTGCCCCGGTTGGACGCGGGAACAGCAAAGACTGAACGTAATAATGAGTTCCACCAACCACAATTGGCAGCTTCCCTCTGCTCCTGATCTCCTCAATCTATCCACTACCCGTTAAGTAACCTCGCTTCCCTTCCCACGAAATGCACGAGACGTACCCTTTTCTCGGCCTCTTTCACAAACTGGCCAACGCGATAAACTTCGTCGATCGGTAGGAAACTCAATAAGTAATGCGGTATTCCGCCCATTTCCGCCACGGTTGGCTTATTAGTTATTATGGGGAGTCCAGCGTACATTTGCATAGCATCGCTGTTAATGATCTCGCCATTAAGAGCATGGGCAAGGTCTACTGCCAACTATAAGCAAGGTACAGCCTTTGTTAGCCAAAGCTTCCCCACTCTTTCCTCGCGGATAGGCGAGGCAGGGAATGTTCTCTGGGGGGGTAATATTAGTACAGTACCTGCGATTTACCAGTCCCCGTAGCGCCAATAACAGATATGAGTGGAGGCAGGGGTCCAGCCATTTTCGCTTTTGTCCGGAAACGCAGAATATGCTTCAGCAGCCCAAACATGCAAATGCGGGTCTGGGGTTTCCTAAACCAAACAAGTGGGGGCTGCGGAGGAACTCAAAGGACCGACCAATGGTCCCTAAAGTCCGGGTAACCATCGCCCAATAGAATCTAAATTAAGGTTCCCTCTGCCAAGATGGCCCCTTCCAGGCATAGTATCATACTTGCCAGATTCAAAAGTATTGAGAAATATTCAGCAAACTTGGCGCCAAGGCCGCCAGTGAATTTCCCAATACTTTTGAATCCGACAAGTACCGGTACGATAATATTATGGTACAAGTGCTTTGCGTTCGCTTGTTCTTCGAACAAAGCATCGATCTCCAAATCTCCAGAGCTCCCCCCCCACCCATCACTTCTATTATCTACACCAACAAGAGACAGCACCTACCGCCATCTCAGCCACCAAAATGGCCACAATCCCCCGTCCAAAAACTCCCATCGACGAAACCCTCTGGCGGGACCAGGTCTGGTACCGTCAATGGGGTCCCATTACCGAAGTCACGGCTATGGACTACTTCCGCATGTCTACCTTCTTCGACCACACCAGCAACAACGGCACGCTCTTCCAGCAGATGCAATTCAACCCGCAATTCCGCGAGGAGCTGAGAACCCCCGAGCTGTTCAACCGACGGCTGGCAACAATGACGGGAGTGGAGTACATGCTTACTACAGGGAGTGTGGAGAGTGGTGTATGGGTTATCCGGAAGCAGCTGAGGAAGAGCCCCAGATATGATGACAATGTACGGGAGGATGATATCACAGTGTTAGCGGCCTACTATATTATTGGGGAGAACATATATCAGGCGCCAAGTATTGGAGCGGTACTACAAAATCGGATGGTTGGTTTCTGTCCCGTCCGCCCTTATCCGCTCTCGTTCGGGAGGAAGTGGGATTAATCCAGATGGAATATAATAGTTAACCACAATATCCGCCCTCCGCTCCGCCCTAGCCGTCGCAACAAACCTCTCCTCCTTTGTACCAACAACCTCGACCAACCCATCCTCTTCCTCCCAGACTTCACAAGCTTCTACCGCCAGCGTTGCCGCATCAAGCCAACAATCTTCATCGGCATCCCAACCTCCCCCCTCCTCACAATCTTCCTTGGCCACTTCAGCCTCTCCACCACCACCGCCACCACCCGCTTCATCCTCTTACGCCAATGACCCCCGCCTACTCACGCAGGCACTATCCCTATCCTTTAAGCACCACAACGAGTACATGGATGACCACGCCCCGCTGCTAGGTGACCCTGCTAGCTTCTTGCAGTCACAGCCAGGCTCGCAAAGGAGTACTACGCCAAATTCGCAAGCAGATCTCGCGGCGAAGAAGCAAGCTGCGGCGGCAGCGGCAACCATGAAGAAGGCGGGGGTGCAACAGCAACAGCAAGGGGCAGCGCAGGGGCAGACGAAGAAGAAGGGTAAGGGAGGGCCGTAGATATTGGGGGGTTGTGGTTAGTGTGTGCGTGTGTGTTCGGTAGTGGAACTTTCTGTAATTTTATGGGATCATAGGTGTTGGTTTGGGGGGTTTCCTAGATTCGGTTTGTACGATATATGGCACTCTTAATATCCGGTTCGATACCATCACACTTTGCTCCGTTCCGATAGAGAGGAAGGGTCGCTATCCATTGTAGTCTATGTCCACAGCTGACAGTGCAAAAGCGGCCCTATTACAGAAACACACAAGACCATCGAAGATAGTGATTCGAAACTCGGGATATACCAGGACAGCAAGCTCCCCCAACCGCACTATTATATTCAACAGAATCTATCCCACCACACCGCCACCACCACCATTTGCGAATACAATTACCCGCATTGATAGTAATACCTCGGTGCAATCCCCAATCCCAAAGGTCCTTCATTCAACACCAACCACAACCAAAGACCGCTCGTTTCGAGCACGGTATCATACCCCCCCAAAAAAAATTAGGAAGCAAACTACCATATCACACCTCCAAAGTTGCAATGCCTACAAACCACCACCCCCACCCCCTCCTCCTCCGCCCTCCAAGACCCCCACCCCTTCCCTTGGGCCATCACTACCACTCACTCGTCCACAGCCCCACCTACCCAGCAGACACTAGCCACTCGCGCCTTAGGATATGTTCCCATCGGGAGTTGAACTAGCTAGCGCGAGGTGAGATAGGGCTGGGTTCTAGATATGGTTTGTAATCGGGCTGAGGTTAGTCAGCTGGTATATACCCGTTTGCGTTGGTGGTTTGCCGCTAACTTACGGTATTGTACAAGTACAGCACGAGCAAGGAAGCGGGTGTGGTATGCAAGTTCAGTTTAGTCTGTGGTGCTTGGGCGGGTGGGTGTGTAGCGGGTTCAGGCAGAGGCGTGTGAGTATCGCACCAGTAAATAATAAATAGAGGGGAGAATGGAAGTAGGGTATCTAGACTACCGGTAAGCTACCGGCAAGGTATCCGCAATGGTAAAACATAGACTAAAATACAGTAGCTACCATACGTTCTTATCCTCGTCCATGGCTCGCCAGAGCACAAGCCTGCAGTACTTGCAAAATTACAACTCTTGCGCGCCTTAACCCCTCCAAGTACCCGTAAATTTATCGCAAAATAAAAAACTAGAGAAACCACCATGCGCCCACCAACCCCACACAGCCCCATAATCAAGATATTAATAGTTCGGAAAATGTATAAGCAGTCAATTCTAACCAACAAAAATGCTCGCAGACTCCGTTCTGGAGACCCAATCTAGTTTCCATGCAATAATAATAAAAAATAAACCAACGAGGAAAATAATAAATACTAACTCGGACAAACAAAACAGAAAAATAGATAAACATACCAGGTAGAAAAAGTTCAAAATAAAAAATTAAAAAAAAGTTCCAGACTTTCCTTCTCCACCCAACTATCCTGGAAAGAAATAGAGAGAGAAAGCAAGGGCCCCACCAATCATTAAGCCCCTCTCGCCCGTTTGCATTACCCCCACATTACACTCGCAACAAGGCCAAACGTAAGATAAACCGCTAACCAATCAATGCTAGAAAGCAAAGATAAAGGCAAGGAATACCAAAGTGGCCGGAATCTAAAACCCGATACTCACTCATCACCATAAAGACCATAATCTAGCGCCTGCACTACACCCCCGCCAACACCCCACTGCTCCATCTCCATGAAAACCGCCTTCATCCATCTCAAGTACCTCCATTCAAGGCTCTCCAATCCCTCCGTCTCCTCATTCCTAACCTCCCATTGGACCAACAATCCCAGTAACTCATATCTAAATGCCTCAATAGGCTTGACAACCATGTCTGGTGCAAAGACCTGATTGGGGCTACCGTCCAGACCGTACTGGTGCCAGAGATACATCTCTTCTTGCGGAGAGGGTTGGTTTTCCACGCGGACGATGATCTCCCAGACCACCATCAACGCCTTAAATATCAGGACCGTGACTATGGGGAACTCGGTGTTGCGGGCGTTCTCATCGTAAGCTGATTGCGGAGCGAGAAGTACACGAAGGAGTGAGAGGAGATGTGAAAGGACATGGGACTGGTCGAGAACGAGCATAAAGTGCTGGAGGGCTGCGGGGTTGTTTGCTGCTACGCGGGCCTTTGCACCGTGGACTGTGGACGCGAGGGCTGAGTAGAGGTCCATTGGGACGTCTTTTTTGTGAAGGACCATGCGGTCTGGGATCACAAGTTGGACGAGAGCAAGATGCATGAGAATATAGAATGCCTTCTCGCAACCTTGAAGAGCAGAGGCCAAAAGAGTGGGGCTGGTAGAGGCATATGTAGTTACCGGAGGGAAAACCGGAAGGTCCTCCGTGTATGGGGTGAAAAGATTGCCAATGCCAGATATTAATCCCAGGGTCGTCAGACCCATTCGCAACTTCTCGAGGCCCTCCTGGCTCTCTGGAGCAAAGACATCGACACCCTTCCATACGGCGCCTTCTTCCGGGGCTAATATCCCAGTCTCGTATTGGGCGTCTATGTCATCAGCAACCTTGCGAGTCAAGTCTAGAATTTCCATTTGGATCGCCGTTGCTAGAATCAATGCAGAAAAGTTGCTTCCAAGACCGCCAGCGTCCAAGAGCTCGTGATGGCCATTGCCATTGAGTAGAATACGAAGGGTCTTGAGGAACAGGGGAGGGGGGACCATCCTAGAGCCGTGGATGTGCATACTGTAATACTTCTGATTCCATACTTGAGCGCTTGGGGCCTCAAACAACTGAGCATCACAGGGCAAAGGGAGATTCCTAAGCTCGGTATACCGGAGTAGCCGAGGGGTTTCAAACGCGAAAGATACATAACAGTCCACAAGGTAAATTGTGAATGCCACCCTACAAACGTCAATATCAATATTCGAAAGGCTCCCGGTAAAATACTATACCTCTTCCTGGACTCTCTATCAACGAATATCTTCCACTGCTGATCAGCCGGAAGCTCCTGGGGGATGTGTCCAGGGGCAGGATTAAAGTACTCATAGTCCCTCGCGATCTACCAATCCGGTCAGCTTCGCAACCCATCGAGTGATACACAATGACCCATACCTCAACAGCTCTAGCAAGCAGAACCCTACCCTTCTTATGCTTCTCTTTCTCTTCTGAGAACAGCCCATAAAAGGCAAACAATAGCAGACCTTGTAACACGCAGAGCGTACCCTCCCGCTGACTTCTATCGGCATACTTCACGGATTGTCTATCCCCATCCCCAGCACTAGATGAAGGAGGATGGGGATGCACCATTGCCTGGGAACTCTCCGTTTTCACCAACGGGGGAGGGCTCATGCTAGGTGGAGGCTCCTGATCACCTCCATCATCAGGTCCTCTTTCAATCCACCTCTCCATTACTCTTCACACCGATCAGCATATTACGAAAATATCACATAGGAGTGCATACCGAAGCCCAGCCTCCCACAATTGCTCCCTAAGCGTCTGATTCGTCGGATCGTAACGCCCACCAAGCGCGCATACGCTTCTGAGAAAACTCGCGAGAACGGTTGTGGGTTGAAAAGTGGGTTTATGCAGCAGTGGGAGAAACGGGTGAAAAGCCGTGGGGGCAAAGTAGTAATCCGCATAATGGGAAATGACCTCTGGGGGTAAGCTGCGAAAATCAGTACGGCTCTAAATAAGCTCGGGGATTTTGTGCGGTACTACAAAGGGAGTTTCCCAGGGGTATAATAAATCCTCAGTCCATCCACAGGTTTTTTAGGCAACTAAAACATATTAGCGGCGCCAGCAGAATGGGAAGAGAGAAGTACATCATCGGCGATGGGAAAACGCCTCCAGAATTGAGACGCCAATTTCTCTACATCATCGCGGAGCTCGTCTTCTGGGTCATTCTGACTCGTAGAATGATGCTTCTTCTGGTGTTTGGCGAGGTTATCACTGACCACTGTAAGCAGCTAGCATTACCACGACAACCCCAGGCGAGATAGCACCGATAGCAAGCTTACACGCAACAGGAGACTTCCGGTACAACCGTTCGTTTACTGTGGTGATCTAGCTTCACTATGGAAAGCTCAAATCCCCTTTCCGGTAGGCAGCCCCATGCCCGGCTCGCAGTAAACAAACAAGTAGCACTAGAGTATCTAGGAACGCATGAGCAGCAAAAGGCCTAAATCGCCGGAGCGCGAAGTTGCGAGAATTCAGGAAGCCATACGGTCTCGTGAATACCAATTTACACCCCGGAAACGTACAGTTCAGGACTTTCTTCGTGGAGTGTTCTGCAAGCACACATCATCAGTGATCCTTCATTTATCCCCCACGCAGCGTGAAAGAGAGGTAGCTCACTATTAAGTTTATGTCTGTTGTTATTATACTGTAAGCCGAAGCCCAATTAGTTATCGGGTCCATGAGAGAGATCAAGGAGAAAGAGAAGGGTTTTTTTTCTCTCAGGGTGGGTGGGCTGGACAGTTTCCCGAGAATCGGAGCTTTGACTCACTCTCGTCGATGACCTCTCATTGCACGTCTCGCATTCATAGGGCTTCGTCCTCCGCCATTCACGTTCATCTTCCTCCGTCCAGTTTCCCCTCGCCTTCTCCTCGAGCACATCCTTAAGTTGGATATCTATCCAGCGCCTCAGCCGCAGAGCCTGAGAAACTGCGCCGGCTCCAGAACCCCTCGATCCCGAAGCCACCGAGGGGCTCTTCCGATCCTTCTTCCTGGCCATGAATGGCGGAGGGGAGATGGTCTAATCTGTCTGGAAGCTGTGATCACAAAGGAATGAAATGGGGGGAGAAAGTGAAAGAAAGAGGAAAAGAGGGTTATTTTTTTGAATTTGGACCTGGGTTTGGGTGTGGAGTTTATTCGGTTTGGGGTTGTCTAGTTAGGTTGCGTGTTATCGTTGCCAGGGGGGTCAATAGCTTCTTTAACACCGAGGACCCGTCACGGTTTGCTATGATACATACCTGTCTGCTGTTAGGTATAGTACAGTAACAGTAGAGCGAACTCTACGAGCCCAACCTGAAAGAGCTCGTTCGTCCGACAAACGAAAAACGGCGACGACATCATGCATCGGTGGCTTCTTCCTTTTCTTTTCTTTTTTCCTTTCTTTTTCTTTTTCTCTATCTCTCTTTTTTTTTAGATTTTAAAGTCAACCCTGATCTCGAGACTTCCCGGGCCCTAGACGCCTGTGAGGGGGGGAGGCTGTTTGTTCTTCACGTGTGTGTGTGGGGGGGGAGGGGGAGGGAAATAGCAGGAGGAGATAGAAGGATAACAAAGGAGAGAATGGGAGAGGATAGATAGAGGGGGATGGATAGAGGGATGAATGGATGAATGGATGCGTTGTGTGTAAGCAAGCGAAGTGGGAATGATGAACAGAGTGAAGATGTTCATATTGAAATTTTATTAGTTTCTTACTCCACAATGGCGGTTATCGAAATATTTCGTGATAGGATGGCCATGCATTGTTTCGTTCTGGTTTGAGGCTGAAGATAATGGGATAAGCAAGATGTATGGTGGATCTCGCAAAATGCGGGGGGGGGAAGAAAAGGATTGTGCAATTATCAGAGATTCTGGTAGGCTGCCGTAGACCACCCAGAAGCTCTCCCACCTATTGCTTATCCTCCATCACCACCATCACCAACTTCACCAGCAACCCATACTGCACTTCTCCGCTTGCTCTGTAATCAATGGCCAACTCGTAGATGATTGGTGTCGCTCTTATATGAATATAGTGTGAAGTTAAGAATTCAACCTTTTCAATCCATCTCAATCAATCACTTCTTTGTTCTGCACAGAAACTATTAAAAAGAAAATCCCCCCGAAAAAAAAACGAAAGGGTTGTTTTTTTAATAATTATTTTCTTTTTCCCTTTGATCGTTCTGGATGAAGCTTTTTTCAGTTAATGTGTTCTTTTTTAATCTCCTTAAGGGAGAGAGGGAACCTTTTCGCCCCCTTTCCCCGCATACATACACTCTTACACCACCCTGATAAGAACACGCTCGAGTTCGGCCATTATTTCCCCCCCCATTCCTCTACACAAACGAACGGACGAAACGGACGAGAGAGAGGGGAAAGCGAAGGAACACGGTAGGAGAGGAAGGAGAGCAAATATCTACCACGTTAAACCATCCCACCTCGCATATCGAAATCCACAACACGGGTCTTTACCGTATCACTCCAATAACCCGGCATCCTTATATCAGTCCAGTGAGCACAAACCCACCACGACGCACAAAAAATAAAATAAAAATAATTAAGGAAATCCCCTATCGAGTCCCCAGATACCGGTAAGCCAGACGGAGGAAGAAGGCCAGTCAGCCAGCCCTGCCAACGCAGCTGCAAGCACAGCGTTTCCTTATCAGAGATAAGAATACCCTCTTCAGTGGTACGCCGGAACCTTCCTTCCTTCCATAACTATCATACCTTATCCATACTACCTACTTTGCCTACCTTGACCTTGACCTTACCCTAGCCATCAAAATTGCTTGCTTACTTGCAAAACAACACAGCTAACGCAATTAATCTCAAACAGAGTATTACTTTTTTTTAACTTTTTTTTTCTCCTCTTCCGAGCTATCTCCGCTCCTTTCGAAAGTTTCCTCCCCGAAAAAGAAAATATTCCATATATATATATATACAAACAGGAGCACCCGGCCAATCAAGAAATGATTCACCAAAAACAAATCAGATGCCATCAGCCGGTCGATCACTACCAACGACTCGTCCGAAATCATGGCGATTACAGCGTCCCCACGATAAGGGTAACATCGCAAAAGGCGATCAGGAAAAGTACCAACATAAACTGTAATTGCCGCTTCCCCCCTTTCCCTGTGACCGGCCAACCACCCTTACCCCTTTTATCAATTGCACAGCATTGAAGGATAATAATAATGGGCGGAGCAACAGTGTAAAAGCCGTCCAAAACTTCGTCATAGGCGGGAATCAGCCAAATCTCGATATAATCGCAATCTCATTTGAGCATAAATGTTTCAGTGAGGCCAGAAACAGAGTACTCCCCTCCCTCCCTCCCTCTCCCCCTCCTGCAACCCCCTCACCTTACATCCCCACCATCACCATCACCACCGTGCTAACGCTGACATGTGTAAAAAACAACGAAGGCAGAGTACGTATCTGCGATAAACGCCAAACTCCGCGAATGGAACTACGACGACATATCTGACGACGATACGACACCCTCCTCCCCCCCACAACCTCGCATCAAAAAGCAAAAAACAATCTCCCCGTCACCACCCTTACCCACCACCTCCACGAGCACCATTGCGAGCAACACCACCACCACCACCACTACCAACACCGCCTCATCCTCATCGCCGAGTCAGCCCTCCAGTCCGCCGTTGCCCCTACCATTGCTTCCGATGGAGACGACCAAGACCCTGACCACTCATCTGCCCACCCCTCCGCAAGGGAAGATACCAGGTGGTGGAGGTGGAAAGGGGGGGGACTTTGTGCACTTGTTTGATCCAAAAGTGCTCGACAAGATCGACTTGAACGACCCGGTGAAACGTGCAGAATGGGTTGGGGCGGTATGGGAGTACTTTAATAGTGGGGGCATGTGGGACCCAGGACGGCGGGACTGGGAGAGAGAGGGGTGATGAGAGCATGGGGGGCCGATGGGATCGAGATGGAGGATGGCAATGACTTTATTACTATCGTGTGCTTCTCTCTACGAAAGATAGCGACTGAAGGAGCGGGAATCGGGAGGATATTTTCATGCCTAAAATTAGTTTACTGTACCCTTTTTATTTTTATTTTCTATTTTATTTTCTATTCATCTATTCATTTCGAAACAAAGAAAAAGAAAGGAAGAAAAAAAAAGCTACTTGTTTCCCAACTGAAAGGTCGAGCCAGCACCTACCGGGATCTTGGGTATGCCAGTGATAATCGAAAATCTATTTCTGCTGATCCCATCAAAACCCTATGGAGACAAGGGTTATGGACCCACGCGAGCATTTTGCAAACTCATAAAAGAAATCCCATATCCCGAGTGATAATCTGTGTCTCACCCCCGAATACACTGGACAACGTGTTCGACCGATACTTAGCGGGTTGAGGTTTCTACCAGTAGAGCCATGATATTATATTATTCACACTGACACCAATATCCTCACTGGAAAATAAAAAGGGAAAAGCCTAAGGGAAGAGAAGAAGGGTAGGAGAGGAAGCTAGAAAGGAAAAACCCAAACCGATGAGAACATGGAAAGAATTTTTTTTTTGTAAACTAGGAAAAAAATGAGGGATAAAAATGAGGGGGAACTGAACTGAAGCTAGAAACTTTATGGCAATATGGCAATGTATCCATCCACGTCATCCTATAGCAAAACAAAGAAAGAGAAAAAAAGTGCAAAAGCGAGCAAGTATATCATACTATGTAGCTTGAGAGATAGAAAAAAATGTAAGCAAACCCCTAGCTGACTAACAAGACAAAAACGGACACGCGAATAGAACACCTTGTGAAAGAGTGAGAATGAAAATAATAAAATCACTCCACCTCGGTATGCTACCTAGACGACAAACGTACAAACAAACGCACCCAGCCGGAGATTGAAGACCACACCAGGCCCAGGAGCTGGCGTTGCTGTTGTCCAACCCCGTTTCGTGTTCTCTGTTTTCAACCTTCTTCCACCCTCCCGAGCTAAACGAGAGGGAGGAGTAAGGAATTAATAACAGAAAGAAAAAAAACCTAGGGATATGATCGATAACTGACGCGAAATGAGATGTGAGTGGGATGCCCTCGGGAGGAGGATATCATACGTGCAGAGTCGGCCAGTTTTTTCGTCCTGTTTGGTGATCCGTCCGTCCGCCCGTCCCTCTGACCTTCGAGCAAAGGCTGTAAAAGCAAACTCGGGTATAATAGACCGACATAGACTACCCACAAAACACAAAGTAAAGAGCAAAAAGCGAAAACCCCCAAGAAATTGAAGGGTGTAAGGAAAAAAGAAACACAGCCACTGGCTGTAAACATCCCCGATAAAGTACGCGTTCCCTTAGCCTCCCCCCCCCCTCCCCAACACAACAACCCCAGAAAATGAGCAAAGAACAGACTAGCGTTTCCGAGTGGCTCGACGCTTTCTGGTTGCAGGTGCCTTTTGTTCCTCTAGCACCTTTTTGTCCTTTTGTCGGTCGCCAGGGTGGGTCTCGCCGACTGGAGATGCGCTCCCTGCAACCTTAGACAGGAGGCGGCGAGGGTTGCTTCTCGAAGGTTCTATTGCAGGGGAACGGCTTCTGGTTATTGTTTTTTCGACAACCTCTTTCTTCTTCTCCTCTGGCCCGTTTTTGTTAATGTGCTCATTACTGAGGTGGGTCCCATTGGGGGGTGACTCGCTCTTTGTGCTTCTGGTCGGGCGGATGGGTTCTGGGACTTTGAGTGGAAGGGTCACAGCTTTCTTCTTGCCTTCAGCTGAGGGACCGGCCGCTTCGATTGGTGGTAGGTAAGTCAGGAAGAATTGAGCGCGAAGGAGAAATAGGGTGCCTTGCTCATTGCCTCCGCGCAAAACGGTAATATTTTTGAAAGAATTACCATTAGGAGGCTTTTCGGGACCGGTGCCGTTTTCTTCAAGAAGGATGCGCTCGATCTGTCCGGGAGAATGGACGTCATGCATTGTTTTGTTCTCGACGCCGGTGACAGATTGTCGCATCTGGGCTGGAGGGTAGGATAATTGCATAGCACCGGTTGCCTGATCAACAGCTGTAACCTGTAAATCGAGAGGATGTTAACTCTACTGTAGCTGATCAACGCTCAGGACTCAAGGGGGACAGGCATACAGTAGCAGTTTTCTCAATTAGTTTGTAACCAACGAATTGACGTTTCAAGCAAAGGACGTCATTGACTCGAATGACATGATGTCGGGCCATAGTAGTCAGTTTGACCGAAGCTGCTTGGCCCGCTAGGGCCGTGTTTATGATCTCCTTCTTCTGTCCCCAGAAGGACTCCATGGCACGATCTTTCATGAATTGGAATTCGTCGTCAGCTCGACGACGCATGATTGAGTCAATTTGGTCGCGGAATTTTTGACTGTATTTGCCCTGCTCTAGGCGCTCCCCAATAGCACTCAACTGCGTCCGGAACCGGGTGTCATTCCAAAATGGTGGAAGAATGTCTGAATCCAGATTACTGTTAGGGTGACTAGGTTCATTGTCATCGACCTCTCTATCAAATCCGGGGAGAAGAGTATAGAGTTTTCGCTTTTGCTCGTCGGTGAGCAAGATGAAACTTTCGGGAGTGACAAGACTCTACGAATGGTTAGTTTGAAAAATGACGGTGATTGGATAAAAGAGCACACACCTCAAATCGGTTCACCAACGGGTTTCTGCGCTCGATGACTGGCGGCACCCATGGCTTCTCAGGGCACTCTTGGCAACTAGGGGTAACCAGCCTCTCTGTTGGCTTTCCCGGTTCGACGTCAGATCCATTCTTAACGGGCAGAGTTACAGCTTCAGAAATATCAACAACCGCGTCCTTTGGTTGAATTGAGTCTGCGATGGTCCTCTTTAGTTTCTTATCGTGCGAGCCTGTTGGCGAAGAAACAGACACCGCCTTTCTCTTATTCCCTCCTTGGGCTTGAGGAGGAGGGCTGGGCGCGGGCTCGGGATTGGGTGCGGCGGGGGGGTTTGGGTCAACGATTGTCAGAGTTTCTACACCAGTGGTTGCAAGCGACTTTTTCGTAGCTATTCTGCTCGACGAGCGGCGTGACATAGAATCCATGGTTTAGTCTGCGCATCAAAATTAGATGGCACTTTTAACAAGAAAGCGAGAAGCGCCCGATGATGGTGATGATCCGGTTAATGGGGAGGGGGAGGTATACTGGAGGGACACTACGAACGGTAATTCGGCCGATCGGGTAAAATCGTAGTTTTAGAATGGGGGTTGTGGGAGGTTCAAGCTAGAATGGCAAGTCGTTAGACAACTTTTATATGGAGAGGAAAAACGGGGGCATCTAAACCTTGATGCGACACGGTACGATGCGATGCGACAGTAGAAGGCCCGATTGAGAAAAGCAAGCGGAAGTAAGTCGTAGCACTTATCTGGCACTTATCTGGCACCGGTGTACTAGTAGAGAAATATATATATATATATATATCGGTCGGGGTAAAGTAAAGGAAGGAGGGCACGGTAAGGAACAAACCGAAGCGGGTAAGCGAAGCTATTCGCTCTGTGTGCGGAGGTAGTGTTTGTGGTTAGAAGGGAAAGAGAGGGGGGGATGGGGAAGCAGAGAGGAGGGAGGGAATACAAGGTAAGGTGGGCAGGGCTGCTTTGTGGGAGATGGGAGGGAGTTTAACGAGGGTATGAGAGAGGGCAGTCCTTGGGAGACCTAAGGTGAGAGGAGGATGATCGTCACAACGCGTGCGCCTTGCGGCTCCCCACACTAAACAAAAAGTTACCCTAACCCTTGCCGAGACTTGGCGTTTTCTTCCGGGCCTCTAGTGCTGCCGCTGTGTCCAGAGAAAGCTCTCCTGAGCTCCACTTGTTCAAATACTGTACTGGGGAAGCGAAGCCATATCATACGAACAAGGGCGCCTTTCACTACCTATCACAGCATTATAGAATTTAATATGGCGTGCTACTTTATCCCCTACGATGGATGGTTCGCTGAATAACTGGTAATGTAGTGAAGTTAGAGTTTGCGCAGAGCTTTTAGAGCCGCAGAAACCCTACCCGCACCAGACAAGGGACTTCTTTGGCTAGTCCTAAATAGGCATCCACAAAAATTGCCAAGGCTCTTTAGTCCCAGTCTCACCCCATAGGGAAAGTCTGGGTGTTGGAGAATCTTAGGCCCTGTTTGGCAACTTGAAGCCACCGGAAAAAAAAACAGTTTTTTGTTTTAGAGTATGATACAAGAGATAAAGCCACAGTGTAAGGCAGGGTTTGCACTTACAGGCTGTGATTGGAAGATTTGCAATTTTTCTTCTTTTTCTTTTGCCTATTCCCCCTGCCAGCCACCATACCATAGCTACTAAAGTTATTGCCTATTTTTGTGAAACAATAATTGCTTTACACTAATTCCGACAGGCTTACAAGGGATGCCACAGGGAAAAAATAATACAGGAAAAAAATATACTTCAGTATAAAAGTATGATACTAGTACGGTATTTATGTCCAGTGCCCTGACAAAAGTCATCATTGGTGGTCCGTTTTACACCAAAAATGATGATTTTCTGAGGACCAGAACCCCACCACCTACAGTGCTGGGTCATCAATTCTTGGTGAAATAGTGATTCTATTTATTTTAAACAGGCCATTGTAGTATTAGAGTGAAAAGTTTAATATTGAGTGAACCGTGGTGATGCGAAATTGGCTATTTTGAAAACATTTATCTTCTTCTCTAGGTACCAATACAAATTCTTGGTGCTTCACTCTTGCAATAGAATAATTCGGCCCAATTAACTAGCACTAGCAACAGAACAAGGAAATCCTTTATAAAAATGCAAATTGAATTACTGTTAGGTTCCTGGCTGACTATTGATATGTTTCCCATTTTAATTAATTGAGAGGTAGGTGTACCAATAGAGATTTTCAATAACCCGAATTTCATCGATTTTGGTGTGTTTTCGGCAGTACTTGGGCCCACCAGCGATGCCTTTTGTCTTGTTGCTATACATGCCAAACACATCACAGTTTGTTTATCCTGTCCCAACTGGAAATACTTGGGGAAGCCAGAAATACCGTGGTATTTGTGGCTTGTCAAACAGGGCCTTAATTGTATTTGCAAAACGCTCAAATTTAAAATTGCCTATCATTTAAAATCCACATTTCCAGTATCTCCTTCAGGTCAAATGATTCATGCAAGCGCATCTGCCAGTATAGATACTCGCACTCATATGACTCTGCCGAGGACGCTCCAGCCCGTATTTTGCGGGGATCTCGCCAAATATTGGCTTGCAGGGGCATTCTTGACAAAGATGCATAAGTGGAGGGGTAGGCACAGCACATTGCACTTCTAGAGCTATGGTGACAAGAAAATAACCACAAGCCATCCTTCACCTGCGCGAATGACCCCTGTCATCGTCTCTCCGCGGTGTTCGCGACCTGCTTCTTCTCCTTCTCCGTCTGTCTCGATCCTCATTGTCCCTTCTGTGCCGGTGCCTATCTCGACTCCTAGTCCGGCTTCTCTGTCGCCTTTCTCTCACTCCCCCCCTGTCTCTGTCCCGATGCCTATGCCTATCCCTATCGCCCCTGCCCTCACTTCTACTCCGCTCTCGTCTATCGCCGCGTTCTCTCCATCTCTCCCTCTCTGCGGGCCTAAACTCTCCTTTCGCAGTATACCCCGCATCTCGCCCCCCAGACGCGCCATCGAGAATGTTCTTCCCAGCTCTCTTCCCAAAACCAACTCCCTTACCCTCCTCACTATCATCCCCAGACTCCTTAATAGCCCTCTTGACCTCGTCCTGGTCAACAGGATCCATATGTCTCTTGGTGGCCTTGAAACCTAAGGCCTCACTCAGAGCATCTTGTTCCACTTCCTTGATCTTCCGGATCTCTTCCTTCCGGGCTTCCTCAGCCGACATCTCACCAGCCCCGGATTTAGCGTACCATGTCAAGTCCTTGTTTTTCTGCCATCGACCGACAGCTAAAAATGGACCAGTTAGCCAGTCAAAAATAAAAAAGCAAGAAAGAAAAGTGGGGGAAGAAGGGGATGCAAATAGATATATAGTATTGGTGGGAGGATTTATAGCGATGAGAGAGATGGACAAGTGGTGGGAGGGGGTGGGGGGAGGGGGTAACACACGGGCCATAAGAGAATGCCCCAGATAGTTCTCACGATCCTTATCCTCCTTGACATCCTCCCATTTAAACTCGGCCCGACCGCCACGCGAGGAGTCGCCCTTGCGCAAGCCGGATAGGAGATCCATTACTGCGCGGGGTGAATAATAGCCTCAGACAACCCTCGGGGAGAGAGAGGATTCGATGGCTGATAGGGGTTTCCAAACGGGCGAGCAGGCTGGCAGGCAAACGACCAAGTGACGTTAACAGATAAAAAAGGCGGCCGGTAGGCTGATAGGTGATGTAGGCAAGTGCAAGTATGTATCTGTCCCGTGTTTTGATTGACCGACTGAAGAATGATCGGAACGATTTTTAAAAAAGCACTCAACTAGCTACGACCAGCACCCGATACCACTTCCACAGTTCGAATGCTCGGGTTTGGTAGGAGTGTGATACCGGTATGTGAAAGCGGGAGTGTTTGTAATACAAATGACGAGACTCCAAAAAATGCTTGTCCTCGCTCACTCAGCCCCCAAGGGTTTTTTTTTTATAAAAAAAAAAAGAAAAGAGGAGAGGAGAAAAGAAAGAAAAGGCGTGATTGATTTTTCAACGCCTCCGCCTGATGACACCTTACCAACGAGGTGAAGTGAAGTCAAATTTTACTGTCCGGTCCTCCAAACCCTAACCACTAGCTCAGGGAGCCGCACCACGACTCGTGCCCACTGCCCACCCAGCATATGATCCAACCGAGCCTTACTCCACCTCTCTCCTCTCTGGACCGCTCGTATAGTACTGCCCCCCCCATTTGCGTGTTTGGTGTTCCCCATTCCCTTGCAAGGAATGAGAATTTCAATTATGCCCATAACGGATCACTTCAAGGAAAATCCCATCCACCATGGGCTTCTGTGGTCCCGATGGGCGGGTTACGAGCGGGGGCATTCTAAGCAGGATAAGCAGGAATTTAATGTTTAAGCATTCTTTCAAACAACTATCGTATGGCGGCGGCGAAAGGGTTTTTTTTATTCTCACTTTTTGTCGAGTGTGCCCTGCTCGAGCACTGGTTAGGCGAGCATGATAGGGTAAGCTGGAGTCTTGAGTGTTTCATCCCATCCTAAAATGCAAGATTTAAGCGAATGGGGAGTTGCAACGAAAATTTTTCATGGGGAAGGAAGGAGTTGGCATTGCGATAGCACGAGCTGTCTGGTCGAGACACTGCTGCGAGCGCACTACGGCGGGTATGATACCGGTATCATTCTTACCCCGGTAGTCTACTCTACAATTCGGTAGGGTGGATAGATTGGTGTTTGCCACCTCCAATGTTCCGATTTCTCTCGTTGTTTTTCGCCGCTGTGGGGCGAATGGTGTTGTTGGTGGTGGTGGAAATGATAACGAGGGGATGAATGGTGGATGGATGGGGCAGGATGTCGTGAGCACTTACCGTATGCGCAGGATCGAGGAGTTCTTAAATCCATTTTTATTTTTATTTTCTTCATCCCAAATATTCTGGGATGGGGGAGGGGGTTTGCTTTACTCTTTTGCTTGCTCACTTGCTTGCTCAGCCTTCAATTGATCGACTAGATGCGTCCATATCTATCGTGATTGTAGGGGCGACGGCGGTGGAGGTAAGAGTCAATTACGTTGGGAAGAGCGGGGGGTTTGAGTTACATTGGGTCCTTTTTTTTCTCTTCCTTTCATTTTCATTCTTCTCTCTCTCTGCTCTGTGCTTGTGATCATATGATCTATTGGTGGTGAGATAACTTATGATACGGTGTGGTACCCGCGCTGGAGTCATGTTGGGCCAGAAAGGCTACACGTACTGTATACCGGACCGAATTATGCTATACTGTATCCACCGCATCGACCGCACAATGCAGAATGCAGAAGCAGGTGGGAACAGATTGCATGATAGATATGGGGTGCAGGTGGCTAAGCATCACCAACCATTCCCTCAATTCAGGTCTATTCCACACAAACACGACATACAGCCAGACAGGCCAGTGCAGCCTTGTCGTTCCTCTAACAGGAGAAGGGGAGGGGGGAGTGTTGATCAGTAAGTTGTCCTTCTTCGTTCTCTTTCTTTCTGTCTCTCTTCTAATTGCCGAAACGGCGAGAAGTTGTGATATTATTTTTTGCTTCTTCCCTTCCTTCTTTGCTTCGCAATGCTACAGCAACAATTGTTTGGCTACCTTCCCTTTAGAACAATCACATTTTGGCCAGGGGGCCACTGTAGGAAAAATGGGCCTCGTTTCTGGTGGGTCGCGAAGCGAAGAAAAATAAAAAAAAGACCGTTTTCACGATGCTACCGAAAAGTCTGGTATGCAAGTCGTGCGGAGACTGGGTGTGACAATAAAAAAGGAAATAGATGTGAAGGGATATGGACGTTAGACAAATGAATAAGTAAAGTACCGGCTGTTAAGCGATGAAAAGAATTGAAGGAAAAAAAACAAAAAAAACAAGGTATTTTAAGAGCGCATCTGGAAGGGGATATATCGTTTTTTTTTTATTTATTCTTGTTTTTCACCTTCTCGCTCGCTCCTTTGAGCCCGATATGGAGGGAATAAGAGGTAGGAGGAGGGGGGGGAGGGGGCATACGGGATGGCTTTTTTTCTCTTCTTTTCCTTTTCTTGATCATTCGGGCTGGAAACGAAACAACCGACATGAGGCAAGAATGCTCGATGATGATGGTGAATGGTATACCGGTACTCTACTGCCATAGATTACTCCCGGTGGTTAAAAAGCTGGGGTATAGTTTATTGAGGGGGAGGTTTTTCCTTCCTCTCGATCAAGCATGGTTAGGACGCCTCAAGATATACGGCAAGAAGCGTGAGGCGCACAACTGGGGTAACTCATCGAGTACTGCAAGTCCTGAATGGTTGGATTTATCGGTGGGTCTCTCTTTTGGGTCTTGATGTCATATACGGGCACGCTCTACCTCTCTTGCTCTCTTCCTCGCTCTCGCAATTCTTTCACCATTTGGCGTGTCGCAGCTGCCAGCAAAAAAATGAGAAGTCTGGAGCAGACGGGCAGCTAAGGAAGGTGGAGGGATGGCTCTAGAGAGCGGATCTTGTATGTCAACGGCCGGCAGACAGTTTCTCTTTCCCTCCCCTTCCTCACATTCTCTCTCCCTTTTTTGGCCCTTCGCTCGCCTCTCTTCACTGCTGCCCTGGCCCTGACCCTAGCAGTGGCCTAGGCTGCACCCTGCAGCAACCCGCAATAAATTCCTTCCTCTCATATCATATCACCCACTGCACGAAAGGGACGGCTCCTATATATTTTTTTACCCACCCACCCTCCCTAGAGTACTGTAGGAACCTTTGATCGTGGCTCCCCTTGGCCTGACCGTCACTGGTAGTCTGAATATGGCAAGTTTAGAGAGATTAAGAACGAGGAAGGCGGTAGTGAAGATCCCTCAATTGAACTGACCTTTTTTTCGGAATTGGTCCCGCCCTTCGCTTTTTCGCTGGGAGCCATGAAACCGCAGGCCATATGCCGGCCAGATCTAGCTAGGGTGGCCATCACAGCAGGCGTCGGATTTCATATTCCAACCCTACATCCTCCCCTCTCCCCACCTTCCCATAATTCCAGCTCCCCCCCCTCCTCCTCCACTGGTACTGGAGGAGCACCGGTAGGGTTCTGTGGCTGTTGGAGAGCCTTTCGTTCCTTTCTGGCAAGGTGGGTGTGTCTGTCTGCTCTTGGTATATTTTATCAAGGCCACTGCAATTGGGTGGTAGGGCTACCATACTGAAAATTCGATAGATATCTCTTGCCTCTTCCCTCTTTTCCCCACTACCAACCACAATAACTGCCATCACCTCTCTCCTTCCCAGCATTTATCTGCTGCTGCTCCAAGTCCTCCTCCTCCTGCTGCTACCGTCCACTCTGCAGCTTAGGCGTGAGAAGAAAAAGCTGCTTCTGTGATTGTTCTGCTACTGCTGAGAGCGCTCGCCCTCTATTCTCCTAGCTTCTATGAGTTATTCTGCCAAAAACGGTGAAGCAGGCCTCTCCTCTGGGTCTCCGACACCTACTCCGGGTGCATATTTTCCTGCCCATGATATCTCTCCATCTTCGAGTTCTCCTAATGTAGATATTCCCCCTACGGGCCTACGGCAGCGAAGGTATGCTTCCATCCAACCATTCTACTTTTCAATATCAACGGAACACAGCGTTTCCAGAGTTTGGCCTTCTATTTTTTTCCTCTCTTCCATCTCCCCCGTTGGGATCTAAGCTCATTACAAACATTAACCGGGAATTAGATCTTCCCTTTCACTAGGTTTGGATGCAATTCGCTACGCAGGAGGCGTGAATTCCCTTGACAACTTTGCCCGCTCATGGACGAGAGCTGCTGGCTACCTTGAAATTACACCCTCCCGGCAATCCTTCGTTTCTGTCGATCAATCCAGAGATGAGGAGGACAACTCGTCCTGCGCCATAGATGATGAAAGCTACTATGAGGACGCCGAAGTCACCCAACACCTCGCTGCGAGAGCTTCCCTGCCGGCAACTGGTTTTGGATCCTACGGCTCGATCTCTAGGTATGGGAGTACTGGTACGGGTTTTCCCGGAGGAAGGTTGAATGACACAGGAACCAGACATGCCGCAGATTTGTTTGTCCAGAAGCAAACTGCCGGTGAGGTAGTAGCTGTGGATGAGGCTCTGGATAAAGAGAGGGAGCCCCTTCTTGTAACCACTGTTACAACCGAGAGTGGAAGCGTCGAGCACACTATTGTTGGGCAGAGCACACTACCCCAAACGGTCTTCAATAGCGTCAACGTCCTTATCGGGATTGGTCTTTTGAGTTTACCTCTTGGTTTGCGCTACAGTGGGTGGTAGGTTGTCTCATCAACTTACCTATCATACATCGGAACGAGCTGACAGGGGTTCGGGTGATACAGGCTGATAGGGTCAATCTTCTTGATCTTTTCCGCCTTGATAACAAATTACACCGGAAAGCTTCTCGCCCGCTGCCTCGACAAGTCCCCTAACCAATCGTTGGTAACATATTCCGATATCGCCTATATTGCTTATGGACACAAATCGCGGATATGCGTTTCTATCCTTTTCTCGCTGGAGTTGATGGCGGCATGCGTTGCGCTGGTTGTATTGTTCTCGGACAGCTTGAATGCACTATTCCCTCAGATCGATAAGCTGCAGTGGAAGATCATTGCGGGCTTTGTGCTGACTCCGTTGAGCTTCCTGCCCTTGAAGGTGTTGAGTTTTAGCAGTATTCTGGGTATTCTCTCTACTTTCAGCAGTGAGTTGCTCCATATGCACCGGCGAAGGGTTTGTGAAGCATTCTAACGGTTGAAACTAGTTGTTATGATTGTCTTTATTGATGGTTGGCTGAAGCCTAATGCCCCGGGGAGCTTGAGGGAGCCAATGGCCACCTATCTGCTCCCTCAAAGCTTGTGGACGATACCGTTGAGCTTTGGATTGCTCATGTGTAAGTTTCCTGAACTGCTTTAGTCTTAAAATTAAAGATGCTAATATTTGTCGAACAATCAGCCCCCTGGGGAGGCCACAGTGTGTTTCCAAACATCTATAAGGATATGCGTCACCCGAAGAAATATGACAGAGCTGTTGACATCACCTACATCTTTACAGTATGTATTCCTTGGGGCAAAACAGTGAGTTCATACTAACTAATTTTAGTTCATCCTTGACATAACCCTCGCTGTCACCGGCATATTAATGTTTGGAGATGGAGTGATGGATGAAATTACCTCGAATATTGTGGAGACCTCTGGGTACCCTGCCACCCTCAGTATGGCTATGGTGGCTTTTGTCGCGATTATCCCGTTGACCAAGACTCCTTTGAAGTATGTCCCAGTTATCCTGTATCTCTACTTACAATACTAACTAGCTCATAGTGCACGACCAATCGTTACTACTCTTGAAATCTTCGCTGGCGTAGATCCTCGAGCTATAGCTTTACAAGGGGAATTGGTTGGAATGTCTGGATTAACCCGCGGCCTGTTGAAATGCCTTATAAGAAGTAAACCCTCCACTCTCTAATTATCAGTAGTGGCTAACCTTGTTTGTAGTTGGTGTAAATACCTCCTTTGTCATCATTGCTATCCTTGTCCCATCCTTCGATCGGATCATGGCTTTCCTCGGATCTGCACTCTGCTTCTCAATATGTGTCATCCTCCCCATGATGTTCTATCTCAAGATTTACGGAGACGAAGTGCCGAAAAAGGAGCGTAGGATGAACCAGATCCTCATTGTGGTTTCCACTATAGTGGCAACTATTGGTACAATCGCGGCGTTCGTCCCAAAGGAGAGTTTGGGAGCGTAAAGAGTCATTGTTTCCTTCCTTTTGTTTGTATTCCTTTCGCCGCTGTACAGTGGCCTAGTAATTTTTCTTTCTTGGGTTTAAGACAAAAGTCGTCGTTTTCTCAGGGCGCATTATTTCTTCCATTTCTTCTTATTTCTTTGATTCTCGGTTTTATTTCGGGATAGGTAAGACGGAGCACACGGCTATTAAATAAAGGCTGCTATTTTTCCTCTTCTAAACGCATGTTTGTGTTGCATACTGTACTGTTTAGTAGAGCTACCCTTATCAGTATCCCTTGTTTATCCGAATCAACGTGATTGGATAACGTGACCGAATGATGAGGTGTGATTGCCAAGACGAATGCTGACAATTCAATTGTCTTTCCATGGGCTTCATCATGTCAACCTAACCTTGCCGAAGGCCTGACTGTCAGCTTTCCTCCCCAACACCCCACCATCATCGCCAAACTCGTTTGACAAGCTTTAACACTGCGCCAAAAAAAAAACTCGGCAAACGAATCACCAAACAAGAAGAAAAGAAAGAAAGAAGAAGAAAAAACATCAATCATGCCCGGTCCCTGGCGCTTCCCAGTTCCCAAACTCCCCTCCTCGGCCGCCCTCCGTACTGCAGGCGTATACACCTCCGGAGCTCTCGTAACCCCCCACCTCCTCTCCACCCCCTCCCTCCCTCCTCCCATAACAAACTAACGAAAAAACCCCAACCCGCCCAGTTCTCCCTCGGCTTCTTCCTCCTCCTGGACGCCGCAGTCTACAGCAAGCACGCGAACGGCGGCAACGTGCACATCACCATCGTGGACTGGATCCCGCTGGTCTGCAGCATCCTGGGCATGCTCGTCATCAACTCCATCGAGCGCAGCCGACTCGTCGCCGACAGCTACAGTTACAGCGGCAACGGCGTCGCGTGGAAGGCCAAGTTGGTGCTCTTCATGGGCTTCGCCCTCATGGCCGGGGGGCTCGCGGGCGCCGCCACGGTGCTCATCATGAAGTATGTCGTGCCCGGCTATCCCTGGCCCACGCTTGGCTTTGGCGTCGCGGGCGTCGCGGGGAGTGCTTGTGTTATGCTCTCGTCCGTTGTGCTGTGGGTTTCGCAGAATATTGAGGAGGATTATACGTATAGTCTTTCGTTGTAGTTCTTTTCTTTCTTTCTTTCTTTCTTTCTTTCGATTGCTTTTTGGGGTGTGGGTTGGTGATGGTTGGGAATGAGGGGGGGAAGGGGGCCGGGTGGTGACAGCTGTGGCGTGTTACCGACAAGTAAGTTGCGGCGAATGGATGGGATGGGTGGGTATTGGGCGACATCGTTGGATATCAATATCACGTACCAATGCAGTAGCCCTCTAGTTATTTAGTGTTTTGCCTCTCTTTTGCTTCTCCCCATTGCTACATTGGTTTTTTTTTTCTCTCTTTCTCTTTTTTCTTCCGAGTTACGAGATTTTCATTTTGAAATATTCCTCTGGACGGGTTTTTTGCCTTTCGCTCGGGTGGGTGGTATGGTATCATGTAGGTATTGGGCAAGGGGTGTTGGCGAATACAATATTTAGCACAAAATTGGGTGTGGGTCGTTTTTGTTTTTGCATTTTTGATTGTGATTGTGATTGCGTAAGCTAGGCTGTGGTTAGGCCACTGTTACGATAAGCGGGATTCACAAACGGTCACTCGCTGATTGCTAGCAAAGCGATAATAGTATCGATATTATTTGCTGGAGCAGGTAGCATAGAGCTAGGTGAGGCGCATCATTCACTAGATTTCCCACGAAACCGTGTCTAGGCCCAACTGCTATTATCCCATCTTTAGTAATGGGGGGGGGAGTGCACGGGAAAATCATGCCATCCCGTCTGAGCTAACTAATACTCCTCCCTGAGCACCCCCTTCAACCTTCCCATCCCCCTCTCGTACCCGTCAATCTTCCCCTGCGCCTCGGAGATCTTATCAAGCAGGTATGCCACCCTCCCCTTGGGCGGTTTTGGTAGCCCGCCAATCTTCTCGAGTTCCTCGCCGGCCTTCTGAATAGCCGCCGTCTCAGCCTTGAGGAGCGAGGCAAAGCTAAGAAAGTCCATGCGGGCGCACAGCACGCGGTCCGTCATAAGACGTCTGAAGGCAGCCTGGAACACGGGGCGCCCAGGCTTGACGCACCAGGGGCGGCCATTCCTCGTAACGATAGTAACGAGCCCGGCCTGCTCTAGGTTCTGCAGCGCATCTTCGCCAGCAAACTTGAACAAGTCGTGGACGAGTACGTGGTGGTAGGCGACCTCGCCCTCCCCCGCGAGCGTCTTCACGAGGTGCCAGGCCTGCTCTGTGGCCCAGGCGCGCTTGCGGCCGCGGCTGGCTTCCTCGAGGAAGTAGAGCTTGAGGATTTCTTGCGCCGAGGTTTCGATGATGGCCCCAACTGCTTGCTTCGGTGTCTCGCCGGCTTTGATGCGGCGGGAGAGGAATTCTAAGTCTGTTAGGCGGCCGCCTAGGGCTTGGATGCTGTCGTCGAGCTCCTCACGTGCTTTTTCATTGGCAGCGCCGTCGAGCTGGCTGTTGATGTGCTTCAGCACGAAGCGCTTTGCGGGATCCGGCTGGGCGTCGCCGAGGAGGATTGGGCGGAAGATGCGGTCGGGAAGGGACCTCGCAAGCGATTTGCCGAAAGATGTGTCATTCGTTAGAAATATCACGTGGGCTATGTTTGCGGAGACGAGGAGTGCGGCCCTATCGAGCAAGCGGGGTTAGTATCGAGTGATGGCTTATGAAGAGGGAGGGGTAATTACCAGTCTGCGAGACGTTCGTAGATTATGCTATTACCTTCCATGTGCAGGAAATTATCTATTACTACGACGGGGCGCTTTTCGGGGTGTGCACTAAGGTACTCTTCGTCGCTGAGCCATTGATCTTTGTTGTCAGTATGTTTGTCCCGAAGCGCCACCGCCCTAAGCGCAGTTCCAGTGTTCAGCAAAATCTTGTTAAATTGTGTTTCCAGTGTTTGACTGAATCCCGCCGAGTTCCCAATGGTCCCCTGTGCAGCCAGGTCCAACAAACTACTGATTGTGTTCAACCATGAGAATACAGGCCGATACCCAACCTGGGCTGCCGCCGCAGCGATAATTGCACTATCCCCGTGCGCCTGATCGATGGGTTCACAATCGATGATAAGGACATTCCCCCTGTGTGCTAGCACCGTATCGACCACCAGTCCCCTCTTTCCGGACCCCCGGGGACCCTGTACGACGATGAACGTCCCCACTGTTTCTAACAGCCATGCCTTCAATTGCTCGACTTGTTCTCTGCGCTCATCCCAGACCGCCCATAATTCACCCATGTCCCTGCGCCTGGCTCCGATGGGTAACATCCCGATGGTATGCCTCTTTAGCCAATTATAGTATGTGTTATCGCTAATATTCAAGGCGCCGGTGATCTTCGCTTTAACGAACCAAGTCCTTACAGGGTCGAATATGGCAACGGTGAATGTTGCTATGAATGCTGCTACTAGTGGGATCACAATTCTCGGGTGGTTGACTAGCCAATCCTTTATCCAATTGGTCTTGATAGTCCTCTCGTACAGGATCCTTAACCTCGCTTTAGGCCCCTTCCCAGGAACAGCCTCCATCTCTGGCCCTGTGTACCCGTGCAGACAGTTCCTCGCTGCCGTAGCGCTACGCATACGGAGGTACTGCACAATTGCAAACTTTGGCAACTCCTTCGATCCCGGCAGCTGAGGGAGTATGTCAACAATCCTCCCGTACCGCCTAAAAAGCGTATATAGAGCCTCTTGACCAGGGCTCCCCTCACCACCAATAAACTCCACCTTCAGCCTCGTGCTCGGAAACCTATACAAGTCTTCCAACCACGGTCTCCCCCTCACAATGTACGCTCTGACCCGCCTGAGTGGCGAGAACCAGGGCTTCAGTCTCTTTTCTTTGAGGAAATTCGCGATGATTGTTTCCGTCTCTTCTACGTTCGGTGAGCGAAACTTGACGAATGCACCTCCATCTTTCAACATTGGTACTATCCCCGTTATGGTGAATTCTGAATTGAGGAGGCTCTTCGGGATGTATTGTGTCCTAATGCGTGATTCTATGGATTGCCTGTCGTAACGCATCATTAAGTAGCGGATGTCATAGATTGCTGTTTTGAGGGGGTAGACATCTTTACAAAAATAAGAGTAAGATTCCAACCCGGTCAGCCATAACATATTCATCAAGCGATAAAGGTGAAGATTTTGGGTATGATACGAACTGTCAAAAAACAACAAACCCTCCCCGGGTGCCAGGTCTATAAGCCCGCTCTTTTGCAAACCAACAGTGCTCGAGTATCTCCTCCCCCACTGCCAATTCGTGAGCAACTGGTTAGAAACCTTTCCATTGTTGCGAGACGAAGGGATGGAGTAGAATTTTGGCAGCAGGCGGTGGCCATCACGCAGCTGACGCAGGAAGGAGCAGAGCTCCCGGTTCATATCTTCTGCTACCGAGGGAAAGGAAGGGGAGATAGACTTCGATGATTGTCTTGGACAAATGGTAAGTGGAGGCTATATTAGGGATTGACTTTGGGTTCACGGTTGGTCTGCCTCGAGTAAGCTTCCGAGTGAGATATGACGTCGGCACTGTTCTTTTTTGGTTTGGCTTGGCTTAAACATCACATGCTCGCTTGGTGGTGGGATTTCATTGAAGGAAATGTTCGCGCTGCACAAAAAATTCCCTCTGCACACTCATGATGGATTTCAGTGGCTGTTCGGGGTACCGCACTGCGCACTCTGCCCCTCCTCTCCCCGATTCCTATGCAGGTATCTGCTGGCGTTCTAAACCTAGCTGTGAGTGGTGGAAATTTCCTTAACAAAGTTGTGGTTCTCTTTTCTCTTCAGACCATACTACATACAAGAAAGATCAACGGAAAATAAGGAGTATAACGAAAGAGCCATGAGCTCCATAGAATTGTATAGGCACTTCGGTTTTTTAACAGAGTGCCTCTTCTACCTGTCTATACCTATCCTTTCTTGCCCGAGATTCGTGAGGGATCTATGCCCTCTCTGTCGTCGTCCGAAAGCCAAGAGTCTACCCCCAACATCCCGGTTTCTCCAACCCGACCCCTTCGTCATTGCCAACCGGGATCTGAAACAAAGGAAGAGGAAGAGGAAAGGTAAAGGTAGACAAAAGGAACTCAGGTTCCCTGAATCAGAGTGAGAGGGCAGGGACACATACCAATGGTCCTAGGGGAAAGGAGATCGTTAATAAAGGCGTTAAGTCATAAATCGTTTAGGCACAAGAAGTGAATAACAAAGGGGAGCGTGGTGAAAGCGAATGTGAGATGGCCGAATAATTTGATGGTTCCCCAATGAGTTCGGTTTGAACTAGCTCTAGCAAGCTCCGGAACTAGCTGCCAATTTGTGCTCAGAGATAGGGGTGCTTTATACATTAAGGCCCCCTATTAAAACGAGTAGCATCGCTAGTTCCATTTCCGTGGATAGCTCCTAGGTTAAAGTGATACTCGGGTATAGATAACGGGTCGTAAACTAGCCCCGATGGTGAGGCCTCGCGGTTTGCACGAACGGAATTACCGAAAAAATCAATATTATGGGCTGGATACTGGCCCGCACGATCGTTTATTAGTTGATAGTAGTCTGTAGAGAGAAGTTAGAATAGGAATGGGAGAAGGCCTCTCGAGAAGATATTACTTACTACTATGGCTTGACTGTACAGAAGCTCTATCTTGAGCAGCCTGGCCAAATTGTGGCGTAAACCGATCGTGAGGGGGATGGCTTTCTAATAGACTAGAAGCAGACCCATTTTGGAAATATGGAGCAGTAGCTGGGGGCTGCGTGCCATACATGCCAGGCGGGTGAATAGCGGATTGATCGAGCTGTGATGGCATCATGGGATCTATCGGATTTTGTGGGGTCTGTCGATTTGCAACGGAACTTGGTGAGTGGTTGAGTTGACCGCTCGCCTGGATAGGGCTACTGGACGGCGGATTAGTTTGATAATATGCCTGGCAATTTCTCTGATGCTCCACAACCAGCTTGATGATTTGGCATGCCCAATCTGTCAACTGCTGTCCCTGGAAATTGTACTGATGGAGGCTCTGACTGCTCGTACTGTGGCCAGAGGGGTCTATATCGTGGGCATTACGAGGGGGAGCTTAGTCCAGGTCAGCAAGGGTAAAAAGGTGCTCTCCCAAACACTTTATATATACCTTCTAGATCATAGTACTCGTGCTTTGCGATAACTTGTTTCAGTTTTTCGTAATTTTGGCCCTTCACCCTGCTAACAGCATGGTTCAAATCTAAGGCCAGTGAAGGTATCCTCTGAGGGGGGCCACTCAATGGCCTGCATTTCTTCTTATGCTTAAAAACATGACGACTATATTGGCTCGAGAGCCCAAAGCGTCGTCCGCAACCTCGTGCACAAAAACTAAACCCTTTAATGTGGGTATTTTGTAGATGTTGACTAATACCATAGAGAGTGAGCAAAGCTTAAAAGATACCCAAAAGGGAATGGTAGCTCACATGAGGTTGTTCCAATTATCCCATAGCTTGTCCTTGCCTTCACAGCTGGGCATAGGGCATGGGAGGGCCAGAGGTTCCTTTAAACCAGAGTGTGTGGTGGGTCCATCTTCTTCGTCACTCTCCTCGTCCTCCTCGTCCCCGTCCTCCTCATCCTCATCCTCGTCCCCCGCCCCTCCGGCGTCCCTGCCATTATTGCTTCGTACGGCGGAAGTCGCACGGTTTCCTCTAGTCCGCTTTTGCGCAGGACCCTGTTGGTTGCTGCTTTTCCCTGTGGTTTCTCTACCTCTCTTCGAGCCAGTAGTAGTCCCGCGTCCTCCGTGCCCAACAATGTGCATAGGCGTGCGAGTGAGAGTATTGGTATTCGACGCTGTGGATTTTGGAGCAGTATGTGGCCTAGGTGCGAGATACCCCGAGATACTTTCTAGATGTGAAAGGGCCGCCGGAGCTTCTGAAAAAAGCTCCTCACGTCTTATCGATTCGTACGGCGTGGAACTCTCTGGGACATTGTTGCTGAACAAGAATTCAGTGCCCCCGGGTACATGAGGGGTATCCGGACGATATCCAGTTTCGCTCGCTGGTTTATTAGATTGTGGAACCTCTTGGCCCAGAATTCCCTGCTTGGAAGAAAAAGAAAGGGAAACCGATCATCTCAGTACATGCCCGATCGTTTGAAGGGTGCAGCAGTAAAGAAAGAAAGAGTATCTACTCACTTTTACACGTTTGCGTCGGAGCTGACCATAACTTAAATCGACACGACTCATAAGTACCAATGCTAGTACTAATTGTGGGTTTTAAAGTATAATGATGCTTTGCGGTGGTTTCGATATGGAGGTTTTGGAGATAGATAGTTGCATGCCTCAGAATCGGACGAGGTCTGGGGACTTCCCGATGAGCGGGTGAGCGGGTGAACCTGTGTGCACAAGTTCGCCTACAGTAAGAACGTGCTCCGCCGCTTGGAATACCGTACGGGAGAAGTGAAAATTGAAAGGTGTTTTTGTTAATTTCGGAGTATCTCGAGCGCCTTTAGGATGGGTAGCGCCTTCACCTATGTCGAACGAGATTGAGGCAGAGGAAAGGGAGGGGCAGAGCAGCTGTAAGCTAGATCTGAAAGCGATAGAAAAGGCAAAGGGAGAGAGACTTATGCTGATTGTGCAGGCTGTACGTTCCTCCAGTGCACTCCGGCTTGAGAGGTGCCAGACTTTCCACCTCTAACCGATTCCTATCCCATTTTGCTGAGTTTTGCGGCATACCGTAAAAGAAATGACACGCATCACAATTAAACAGTCTTGCAGCAAGGCTCAAACTCCCGTTGTCTGGATGATAAAATAAGAAAAGACGCTGATCCTTCGGGGGGCGAGATCAAGGTCAGTATTGGGGTTTTTTCTTTCTTTCTTTTTTTTTTGCTGTTCGCAATCGCTGCCGTAGAGCTGCTTGACATAGGCTTTACCAGCGCTCGAGCACCTGGGATGCAGAGAAGTCCATGCTGCGAAGGGGACGCTGCCAGCTCCATTGGGCTTGTCACGGCCACGGTACCGGTACTGCAACTGACAACCGCCCTACAGAACATCCCCCCCTAAAAACCACAATCACCCTCTAACAAGCATCACCACCGGAACCCAACCACCCCCTCACTCCCTCTCCCCAACACCTACTCTCCACACCCACTCAAAATACCACCAACGTCATCCCGCACCCCAAAACACGCTCACTGTACACCCATCCAGCCTCCAAAAATGCACCTCAGCCTCCTCCTCCCTCTCCAACAGGCACGATACACACTCTTTCCTGCCTACTGGTCTCCGGCGGCGACAGCCCGTCGTGCCTAGGGGCTCACAACATGTGCTTCGCTGCGTGAGCCGCGTGGTTCGGGTCGGGCAGATTATTAGTGCATGGGATGAACGGTGGAACGGTCGGAGGGGGCCGGGATTGCGAGATAGAACTGGAGGGATCTGTGGGTAGTTGCGAAGACAGATGCGCGTGTCACACGGCACTTGAGAGGGGGGGAGGACTGGTATTTTGCCGTGGGATAGGTAGATAGCGTTAAATAATTAGGTTATAGGTAATTGGTGTCTATGAGAGAGGGTAAGTGTAATAGAGTAGTATGATACATACGTAGCTAATTCTCTGCAAGTTCGGTGCTAGATGCCCGTGCGAGGTGAGGTTAGAAGGTTGAGCTTTCTAGCATTAGAGTAGGATATGCGGGGTCCAGATTGCACAGGGCTCGGACCCGAGCCTAAAGTGTGATAGTCGAATATCTAGACTACAAGTGTTGATGGATTATTCCCTAGCAATGGAGTAAGAACCTCCCACTCGCACTCTCCTCCACTACGGTATACCACTGCCTTGAGATTCCCCAGCACCACGGCCATGTTAGGAAATTAGGACCTGTTATAATACTGGTACCGGTATGCTCAGACAAATAACATAACAGACACCAACGAATACAAACACAAACACCACAATACCATAACTTGCATTAAGCTCGGAGCACTCGAGTTCGTTTAACACTTGCCACGGCTCATATAACATTGTATGATAATATCATACTCCCCAAGCCCCCGTAGAACCCAATCCCAAAATACCTTCCAGGTAGCAGAGCCCCAACCTCCCTAGGGACACAAAACCCCCCACGGCACCCAACACAACTATCATACTATATGCCTAGGTAGATACCACCACTAAGGCTTCCTCACCCTTCCTCCCATCACACAATTCCCATCCCAGTCCCGTATAATCATACATCGTTGCCCTGGATAACCAAAACCCCGAGTAGAACTATCCGGAACGGCGGATCATCCAGGGGAGTGAGATAATGGACAAGGTTTTCATGGAGGAAAAAAAAAACGAAACCGAGTGATAGTGGAGTGGGTAGTAGCAAGTAAGCTACGGTATGCCAGGCAAGGTCGCGCCGGGGGGCGAAGGAGGGCCTCACAAAGGATCAGAAATTTGTAGCAAATAGACAGATACTCATTTACAGGCCACTTTTCCCTCTCATTACTGATTTCTCCCTCACTGTGCCACTGCCCCCCCCACTTCAGACTGCAAAGTTTTCAAATGCGCACAAAAAACAGAAGCCTGCATGAACACACTAGAATCTACAGCACCTGCCAATTCATAAAGTATCCATTCAGACGCCTCTGTGCCAAGATAGAACGTCGATCAGGGGTGTTCGGATAAGTTGCCCCTCGAGCTGGCAAATAGGCACGATATGAATTGGGGACTCGGCCAGTACCAGCACAGTACCAGAAGTGAGTGAGAGGAATGATCAAGGGGGGAGCACTAAATCATAAGTTGTGCAGTCGAAAATTCCCTACTCCGGAAAGGGAGTAAAAGGCGCAGCAAAAGGCGAGCCGCTCGGCCCCCTCCCAGAGAAGACTAAAAAAGAACCGGGCCTTACCAGGCGAGGCAATTCCAATGACATGGCATCTGATCCAATTATTCCAATTCCTGCGTCAAGGAGAGCAGCAGGGACCATGGGACGTGCAGAGCACAGGTAGCCAACCGTTGGTACTCGAGTACTAGCACATACAGTACCAGCACCTGTACTCGTACTTGCACCAGACCAATCCGGCCAAGCCAACGCTTATCCTACCCACCAGGGTTTCTGACGAAGAGGAAAAAAAAGGAAAAAGTGCAAAACAAGCTTTACAATAGTGACGAGGGGCAAAAAAAGTCAATTTTAACATTATTTGGGAGAGGGGGAGTTTATCAGGAGAGATAAGATCGACATCCCAGCCCTGTCCTGTCCAATGTCTTCCAATCCTGCAGCCCCCTCTGGTCTGGGGCCAACCATGCGATCCCCCCCCCCCAAGATTAAGAAAGGCAGTTAGAAGAGAGCACCGCCAGCACAGACCAGCCAAGGGAAAGGTTGAATTGGCTGAAGGTCCTAATTTCCTTCTTCAACCTAGCCTCTTGGAGTGCAGGAGGGTTTCTCCGGATAACCTGTATTCTTGTTTTAAGGACCAGGGAACCTTTGGGGTATTGCACTGCCTCCAGTTACACCTCCCATATGTACAGCTAGTTGTGCATACGATGTCCCTCTGGCGACCAGCATGACCAGGCTGTGCCTTCGCGATGTTTTTCACCGGTCACACATTGTTGGAGGTTCCGGTTGATTGGGTCAATTCATGTGTGGCCCCAGGCCTATGGAGGGAGTATGGAGGGCCGGGTAAGAAGGGCCCCAAAGCTGGTGGTTCTTTGTCCCTCCACAAGCCTATGGAGCTCCAAGTTCGGTCTTGTAGGGTAGGATCGCGAGAGTTGGTCGGTGTTCCACCCGCAGTAACCCTCCCATTCAGGAAGGTGGAAAGCGGGGTCGTGGAACCGATGGGAAGGAGCTTGGCAAGCGATTTGGAGAGGGGAGATTTCTATACTGTAAGTAGGGGAAGGGGAAGTTAATATCATATCATAGGAAGCTCAGTAGCCTGTTTATAATTTAGTTTGTGAATGTTGTATGGGTCTTTTCAAGGCTGATATCATACCACGTTCGTCTATGAGGGAGTTGTATAATAATAACCCGAGAGGTTTGGGTTACTGTACTCGGATATGACATCTCTCGGATACGGCAATCAATACGCCCCCCCCCCGAAAGAAACTCCCTTCCTCTATTGTACTTGCCCCAGACAAGAGGTATCCGGAAACAGGGAGTCGCAAAATGTGTGACGGAAAATCCGTGCGTATCACAAACTCACGACTCGCATTTCCGGATACTTCTTCCCTGGGACAAGTATCACACTGTGCTCGGTACTGCATTGCGACATTCACTTGGGAAACCCTCGAGATACGGAAAGGGTGCGATCTACCCCTCGTTCTCCCATTAGAAATGGTGGGGATCGCCTTCCGAGACAGGACTAGAGTGATCCTCGGTCCAAACAGTCAACCTGGTCCCGGGAAAAAAAAAGTGAATAAAAACCCCACCAACAGCACCAAAAATTCATAACCACCTACCTCCCCATCTCCCTACACTCCTCCATCTACTAACTCCACAAAAATGGCCAACCACCCCCCAACAATCGACATCCAAAACCTAACCTACACCTTCGCCGACAACTCCGTCGGATTAGAAGACATAAACATTAATCTCCCAGCCGGCTCGCGCACGCTTCTAATCGGCGCGAACGGGGCTGGCAAGACGACGCTACTCCGCCTCGCCTCGGGAAAAAAGCTCACAACCCGGGGCCGCATACGGATCGGTGGCGTGGACCCGTTCGCGCACGGGCTGGAGGGCGTGACCTACCTTGGTCTGGAGTGGGTTCTGAACCCGATCGTACGGAACGATATATACGTGCACGAGCTCCTGGCGAGCGTGGGCGGCGATGCGTATCCGGAGCGGCGCGATCAGCTGGTGTGCATCCTGGACATAGACACTGACTGGCGAATGCACATAGTTTCTGACGGGGAGAGGCGGAGGGTGCAATTGGCGATGGGCTTGCTCAGGCCCTGGTCCATTTTGTTGCTCGATGAGGTCACTGTTGACTTGGATGTGCTTGCCCGGTTCAGGTTTTTGGAATTCTTGAAGGACGAGACGGAGGCTCGGGGGTGCACTATTGTTTATGCTACGCATATCATGGATGGGATCGCCGGGTGGCCGACGAATTTGGTTAGGATGGCGGCGGGGAAGGTTAAGGCGGTTGGCACTGTGGCTTCGTTTCTGGAGGAGGCCGAGAGGAAGGGGGCTAGTGCGGGTTGTAGCAATGGAGGGATTATGCGGAATTCGGCATTATTGGATCTAGCCCTTGGTTGGCTGGCGGAGGATTTAGAGGAGAGGGGGCCAAGGGATAGGAAGAAGAGTGGCCAAGTGACGTATAACAATGTTGAGAAGGAACCCTTTTAACCTGTGGGATGTTCACGGGAGGGTCGGCTCTGGGAGCTTTCCTTCACTGGGTTCTGTGTTCGAGTAGATAGAATTTGGTTAGGTCTGGCAGCGGTTCCTTAGATTTTCGTATTCTTCAGGCGCGCCTGGGGGGCGTGGATCACATATGGCTGGCGCAACACTGTGGGCAGGCGTGGCGTGCGGTGGCCCGGTGACACCTTTGTTTGCTTATGTTTTTGCTACTTCCCTCCATAAAGCTCGCTACATATCTGCGGTTTAATCAATGGAGATACTGTACACTCGCACGGAACAATCCTCGCTGCTGACTGCCATCTCCCTCTTTCCCAGCTGGCCTTTTGTTGGCCGCCAGGTGATCTGTGTGACCGACTTATCCGGTGTGATTCTTTATCCCGTATCATCACAATTAGTCACTCGCATTCATCTCTGCGGATTGGGATCTGACAGTACCTATCATCCAGCTTGATGAGCAGCTCCAGATTCGCCCAATCGCCTACTTTCACGTGATAAACACACAATCCCCCGTCCTCTAGGCCCACCGCAAGCCAGCACTCCCCCCTTATTACCTCTCCCAAAAAGTCCAGCGCCGTGACTGGTACCTCGAATTTTAGTGCAGTTCTGTTGACCCATCCCCCATCCCCCCTCTGCCATAATTTGACAGACTTATCTCTACTCGCAGTCGCAAACACATCCTCGATGGGAGCCCACTTTCCATCCCATATAATCCTAGTATGACCTTTTTCCCTCATCTCCAACACTTCCCATCCCACGCCTCGCTTTTCGAACACGGTCCACGCACGATCCCTACCCACGCTCAACAGTCGGCTCCCATCGGGACTAAATGCCATTCCATGAACTGTGAGAGAATGCGATTTCAGAGGAGGTTTTATTTCCTGCCAGGAGTCCGTTTCGAAAAGCCTTATAACCGCGTGGTCTATAGTGCTAGCTTTACACGCTGTTGAAATGAGCTTCCCATCTGGTGAACACGATACCGCTGATATCTCGTATCCGTGGCCGTAAAGCTTTTCTCTCTCGGGCCAGAGCGTGTGTCTAGCGAGGTGATCTTCAAGGGGTGGGTGGCTGAGGTTCTCTATAACCGATGTTGCCGATTGGGCGGGCTTCTGTTGCTCTTCGTTTTCATCATCCTCTTCTTCCGGAGCACTGCCGTTGGGTAATGGGAGGACTGTTGAGCCATCGAAGGCTTTATTGGATAGTCCTAGTACTGGGACATTGGCTGCATCCGGCATTGATCCCTAATGAATCACCAGCAGCGATCAGAAACTGTCAACTCATGTAGGGGAACATTGTCTACTTTTGATGGCTCTTTTATGCCACATAAATTCTCAAGCAGCCCAGCAATAGTTTTCGGCTCATCGAAGACTCTCAGTAGTTTCTCGTCTGCGCCAGAAACAAACCCGCTCCCACCCAGGGTAGCTACACAATTGATATCATACCCATGGATCTGCGGCCTTGAAAACTCGTGCCAAGAATTCAGACCTTCCCTCTCCCTAATCCACTCCGCAGAGAGCCTCGTGGTCTGGTCCAGCCCAGTGGATAGTAGGTATCCGCCCGCCTTTTCCCACGAGCAGCCCATTGCCTCCTTCACATGCCCCCCTATACCCACACTCTGAGCCCATCGACCCTCCTGGGAGTCATATTTCCAAAGCTTCCAGGAGCCGGTTTTGCTCAGTGCTACGACTGCCTTTCTGTCTGGGCTCCACAGCCCCATCCACAGGCCACCAGCAGAACCAGTCGCAGTAGAGGCCCCCTTGTAATCAGATATCTCTCCTAACCGAGAGGTAGTGAGCCAGATTCCTGAGGATTCGTCGGGTGCCCAGATAGAAAGTGAATTATCGGCAGATGTCGACAGTAATCTCAAACCTGACTCATCTGCTGTCTGAGGCCCCCATACAGCAGTGTATATCCAGTCTTCATGACCCATGAGCAATGCCTCAAAAGTGACGGACCACACTCTATCACCCTCAACTCGAAGTTTGTGAGCTTTATTAGATAGACGATTGCTAAGTCCGAAAGCTTTACTCTCTCCTTCTGCCGCTGCCGGTGGTAGCTCTTCTCCAGGATGTATACGCCACAATCGGATATATTTGTCCTGAGAGGCAGAGGCCAATACCAAATCGGATTCGGGATTAGAGTGGTCCTCGGGAGTAAAGGCAAGAGATCGAATCCAATTTTCATGGCCGGATAGAGTCGCTTGGTGGGAAAACTGAGATGAAGGCGAGGGGGACAGGTGTATTGAGACTGATGATGCGGATCCCGACACCGCAAGTATAAGGGCTGGGGGGGTTGATGAAGATGAAGAGGGAAGGACCGACAATGCTAACGCCAAGGGATAAAACTTTGGTGCTGTAGAGAACGTTTGGAGAAGCTTCACATCTAATTCCCCTTTAGATAAAATTGAGAGACTGAATACAGCAACTGTCCCATCCACCGAGGCCGATGCAAACACTGAAGGAAGCCGAGGACATGCTGCAATAGCGCTTACGGAAGCCTTGTGGACCCTCTCGATAGTATAGCAAAGACTAAATGAGTTCGAATCTTCATGGCATTGCCATATACGGACTGACTGGTCAACTGATCCAGAAATAATGATGTCCTTCGCTAAACCTTGGCCGGGTAGAAAGCGAACGACGTTAACGCGATCAGTGTGCCCTTTGAGGGTAGAAAAGACCCCACGATACTCTGGGTCCTGGGAATTTGAACAGCCTTAGTCACGAAATCAGGGGAAGGCAAGACTTCACACCAACCAATGGATTCCACAACGATACGCATCTTCCAGCACCGAAGGCAAGAAGCCCAGAAGATGACCAGTCTGCTGCCGCTGGGTTTCGATTCCCTCCAATGGAAATATATGGGCAGCTAACCTCTGCCATGATACTAAATGATTTGCAGACGGGCGTTCATGGGGGTTGGAGCGTGTGGCAGAGGTGGGAAAAAGGTTTGGAGGAAGCCGCGGGGTGAGTATTGCGGCTCTTGGTGGGGGGCTGACAATAAGCCACATTGTGTAACGTCGCCTGTGATCGTCTTACGCACCAGCCACAAAAGTTCTTTCGGAAAAGAAATTAAAATTAAAAATAGGGGGATCTGAGCTTTCTGTCCTTTCAGCCCCTTTACCTCGCCCCCCCAAAGAGCTTCAGCTTCATCACAAAAATAATTGCTCTCAAACCAGGCACTCAACCCGTTATTCCCTGTGCAAAGATATCAACATACAATAAACCCAAAGTTAACAAGCTTTACCGCTGCTAACACCCTGTTATTTTATCAATTTCTCGACACCTCTGGTCCTCTGATTGGCCGTCATCGGCTTTCCCGTCTTTGATTGGGCATAGTGCCTTCTTTTTGTGTCCCCTGTCGAAAACCTCGCTCATTTGATTTTCCTTTCGTTTTTCCCTTGGTAGGAACTTCCCTTCGGCTTCCCCTATACCTCCACCACCCGCCATCTCCATCTTCCTTTGTTTTCCCATTGAAATACACACCCGCTGACCCCCTTTTGCCTTCCCATCTGCTCCTTGCAGTAACATCCTCAACTCACCCAGTCATTCTTTAGCACTTCCATCCCGTTCTTTTTTTGCTTTGAGATCTTGGCCTATTTGTCCCTACCCGCTCCAACCGTTGCTTACGACAACCATCTTCAACCACAATAACGAGATCGTTCTAGCCACCTAAGCTACAAAGCATTTACAGTATGGCCGAAAAAGAGAAACAAGAAGCTTTCCGCGTCGATATTCCTAGCAATGATAAAGGATTTGCTCCTCCTTCGCCACGCGGACCTCCTGCGTCCTCGGTGGTGAGCAATCCGTTGCTTCCAATTCTCAGTTACTGCGGAGCCAGCATTCTCATGACCGTGACGAATAAATATGTGTTATCGGGATATGACTTTAACTTGAATTTCTTCTTGTGTATGGTGCAGGTAAGCATTTCCCCTTTTTTTTCCCCCGCGTATTCTGGAGGCCGGGCGTATTGGGCGGCTAATAATCAGTGTAACTTCTTAGAGTATTGTTTGTGTAGTTGCCATCGCCATTGGCAAGTCAATGGGTTACATCAAGTATCGAGACTTCAGCATGGACGAAGCCCGAAAATGTATGTATTTTGTTCTTTTTCTTGTATCTCTCTGAAGCTGCTCTGGACGCACCGTATAACAATTATTTCTGCAGGGTTTCCCATCTCCGTTCTTCTAATTCTTATGATTTACACTTCCTCCAAGGCCCTCCAATTCTTATCGATCCCGGTCTATACCATATTTAAGAACTTGACCATTATTTTGATTGCCTATGGTGAAGTTCTATGGTTCGGTGGCTCTGTGACTGGAATGGCACTCTTTTCTTTTGGCTTGATGGTTCTTTCTTCCGTCGTTGCTGCGTGGGCCGACATCAGTGCCGCCATCAACAATTATGGCCATAGCTCCGATGAGACCGCCGCTGCTTTGAGCACACTAAATGCCGGATATATCTGGATGTTGATCAATTGCTTGAGCTCTGCAAGCTATGTCTTGGGAATGAGGAAGAGAATAAAGTTGACTAACTTCAAAGATTTCGACAGTATGTCTCTTCACTTAATTACATCGATACATCACTGACGCCTCCTTGTAGCCATGTTTTACAACAACCTTCTTTCCATCCCTGTTCTTTTCTTCAGCTCCCTTCTCTTTGAGGACTGGTCTTCTGTCAACATCAACCTGAACTTTCCCGAGGACCGCCGTAATAACATAATTATTGCTATGATCTTCTCTGGGCTCTCCTCCATCTTTATCTCATATACTTCTGCGTGGTGTGTCCGGACCACTTCGTCTACCACCTATTCCATGGTCGGTGCTCTCAATAAGCTCCCACTTGCTATTTCTGGATTGATCTTTTTCAATGCTCCTGTTACTTTCTTCTCTGTCACGGTAAGTTGCCCTCCTCATCTCCGATGGGTTACTTCCTAACTAGTATATTCTAGGCTATTGGGATTGGTTTTTTCTCTGGACTCGTTTATGCTCTTGCGAAGGTTAGGCAGTCCCAGTCGAAGACTGGAGTTCTCCCAACGTCCAACCCTACCATGAGTGCTAGCTCTCAAAGCATGAGAGATGGATTCGGTCAGAAGTCGTAAATACAGTTCGATTTTTGGCGGAGGCGCATAGAGCAGACGCGGTTCGAGTCACGAGAAAGGGGAAATAGAGTCGGATAAAAGTGGTGCTTGTTTCCCAGCCATTGCCATGTGGATTTGATATGGATCGCGATGGTAATTGGGGGGTGTTACGTTTTTGTTTTTAAATTGATAGGCGGTTCTTACCACATATTTCCTGGCGCAAAAAAAAACAAAGTTGGGTTTCCTGAAGCACATTTCTCTATGGCATTCTCTTCTTTTTAGCTTTATCTCCTGTACCAATCATATTTTCTTTCCAGGAAGATGTTTCGTTTCATTTCATGTGCATTCTTGTTGGAGAGTACTACTAGCGTTTTTATTTAGACTTTTTTCCTTCTTGCTCTTCGATTGGATACCGTAACCACTGTACATAGAGACCATTACTGGGGGCTGTTCTCAAGAGCACGCGGGGGACTCCCCGGACCAGACCCCAGCGACAATTATTCCGGCTTGCTAGTTGCAGGCTGATTTAGATTAACTACCAAGTCCTCAAATTAATAGGAAGTTAACTCTAAGTCTTAGCGCATTCACCGTAACAATTCGGTGCGACATTTTCCTGTTAACCGCCCCTTTTCAACCCCAAGAGTTCTGTCGTCGCTCAGGAACCTTCGACGTTCAAAGGCCGAGTGACCCCAGGGCGCCGAGGTAGGTTGATTCAAACCCCCACCATACTCCCGGCGCTCGTGCTCTCGGAGCCGGCTAGGGTCATCCGGAGGTTCTCTGGCCGATCAGGGGGAGAGATCGAGTTTGATTGCCCCGTTCAGGTTCGTTCCGACGCCTTTCTTCTCTCTCTTCCGTATATAGTATAGCTCAAACGCCAATTTTAAACACCTCCCTCTTGGCAACGGTCTCTGCACAGTGCGATATCTGACCCGAGCACTTGGTGGTGCTTGAACGACGTTTGTGAACCCGACCACTTATTGCATGGTACCAAGATCTAAGCAAAGAAGGCGAATTCTCGTGGTATGCCGTGTTCACAAACGCCACCCAATTACAAGTAATGGTTGGAATGAACATGTAATAGGATAACAGGACCCGGGAAAAAAAGATTAGGTTAGCACAATCGTGCATCATTGACACAAGTACTCGTACATAGCATACATGGCCCCAACTAAATCGATATGCGCTGCACCCTCCCGGCATGGTGCCTTACAAGCACAGTATCGTAAAAACCCCAATATGGCGCAAGAATCTCTAGAGGGTGAGCGGGCAAACACCCTCACAGCTAACCTTTCCTTTCAATTGGGGGTATCGTACCGGTATTAACTCCAGTCGAGAAGCTACCCGGGGGTGTTTGTTTACACACTCGCCCTCTAAAATCCCTTGCGCCACAATCGAGAATCTCGCGAGGGCGTTGGAGTTGCCATTCCTGGTAAGGCCCGTCGTATTTTTACTTCTCACCCGTCTGAACCGAGGGCTGAAGGAGTATCTTCAACACGTTTTCTCCCCCTGGTCCAAGGGGGGGTTCTAGACGTTCTTAGCGTTTTTCTCAATTATTTCGGCTTTTGCAGTATGATACAGTGCCGTACAGTGGCGAGGTGACGTTTTTGGGTATCGTGTGGCGCGCATCAGTTACGTATGCGCTCGTCGAGTATGTGCTGTGCTACCTGCCATACCTGTACTTGAGGGAGTTTTAGGGTTCATATATAGTGTAGTGTTCAATCGTGAGAGCTTTCTTTTTTGAGTCGCATGATTGGGTGGGGCTAGAATGCAAATACTGGGGGTTTACTGAGTAGTGGGGTTAATTGGATGGTGATGGCTGTTGGTATGATATTTTTGATAGATTGTGGGAGGTATGATATAATAGACACATAACGAGAGTAAGATTAGCACTGCTTAAGGTGACTTCTGGATTACGAATTTGTGCAGTAGTAGTGTTTGAGGGGAGTTCCAAAATGCCACGCGTGGGTTATGTTTAGGGCAATGGGAAAGTTTGTTTCTAGCAATTGAGAGGGGGTATCAGTGGCAGTGATTTCTGAAAATTCTCTCGAGCTTGTGATTTTAGGGCATAGAAGTACGGGTACTCTTTAAACATGATACCTGTGATGAGGAATGTGCCCGGAATTTTCTTTCTGGGAGCATGCTCTCCCCTCCCACCTCCGCACCTGCACCCACCGTTACCGAGCAGCCCACAGCTCCAAGCCCTACTATGATAGAACCCGGCCAGTGGAAAATCCAGAGACAATTCCATCCAATCTAGGAAGGTGAAGACATGAATGGAAAGAAAAAAAATACCTAATGGCAAAACTTCTATTGCCATGGCCTTGCTCCGCTCGGTGCTCCCACCATGGCTATCTTACAGAGGGCCCCTTTTCCCTCCCCCCTTACTCTTCCTCCTCCCATCACAAGGGTGTAAAAATATCAAACTTGATCCAACCCGGCCCAATCCAATCCAATCCAACCAAAACAATCCCCTAAACCCAACACTCATTTGACTTTCTTCCCCTCATCCTTCTCCTTCCCACTACCAGCATCTCCATCGACCATCTGAACCTGCACCCCACCGGCGGGCAAATACGTCAACGGATTCCTCTTGTAAATACTCCAGGGCGGGACCACTGCTAGGAACGCGATCGCCGTGCCACTGAGCCCGATGTAAACGGTGTATTTGAGGTCCGAGAGGACGTAACCGACTATGAAAGCCAGTGCCTAAAGCGAGAGAGAGAAAGATGTTTGTGAGCTGTTTGTGGCTATTTATCGTAAGGAAGGGGGGGAATAATTACGCCTGCGAGAACGAGGATTACGGTCGTGAGGGTTTCGGCGAGACGTTGACCTTCGAAGTCCTGATTTTTTTAGTTGTTCAGGTTAGTTGATGGCGGTGGGGAGAGTACGGAGAGGAGGGAGTAAGGTACGATGAAGCCGTCGATTATACTTTGGATTTGGTCCATGTTTTTTTATTCGTGTTTTTTGTATTTTTCTTCTTCTTTTTCCTTCCACAAGTTTTAGAGGGAGGGCGAAGGGGGAGAAGGGAAGAAGGCCTCTTTCTCGTTGTCGTCAGGGGAAAGTGATGCCAGGTATGATAGTAATGATGGAAGTGGTGGTTGCGATGTGCCTAACTGAGCTTGGATGGATGTGAGCTCGGTCTTGTGCATCTGGCCTTTCCTGGAACTTTCCGGTGGGTTAGGGTTGTGTCGCCTTGGGAAACTATCCTCACGGGCCATCACTCGACGGATCTCAGTTTTAGGATGTAAGCCTCCGCATGATACGGAATAAACAAACACAAGTGCACTTTAAGTTGGAAAATGCTTTTCTAACCATTCCCCAATCAGACCCAGGGAGCTTACCCCCCTGTTACACGGCTTTAGCACGAGGATGCTGTCCCACTATTGGTGGGCATCACAGGTCCCCATAATGAATTCCCGGACTCATCAATTTGCGTGGCAAGTTCCACGCCCACATCTGAGCACCCATACTAAATGCAGACTTCAATATTCGGGTTCTTCATGCCAGTGTCTTATACTTAACGGCAGGCAATGTGGGTTAGCAGGGACCCTCTCTTCGAGCATTGGTGTCAGAGCGCCACATGAAGCATTTGTGAATACATAGGGAAAGCATGGAGGGGAAAACCCTCCAATCTGGTGATCGGTCGATGAGAATAGAAGTATTGGCAATTAATTACCCAAATACGCATACTACCACTGTCAGAACAACGACGGGACCGTCCCATACACCTTCCGCGAAGCCTGGGGCTGTGTAGGCACAATCTCACCCATTAGTGGTCATGCAATATGTTCACCTAGGGCTTCAACAATCGTTAAGTTAATTTTGGGCTTAAAACTATAATCATTTGTTGGGTTTACGAGGCCGATGACAGGATTTGACAGCCAAAGTGTTTGGCATGTGGCGGTATGAAAAATGCCGTTTTTCTAGGATGCATTTTTTTTTGACATTCGAATGCCCTCCACAAAAGAGCATTAAAACAGCCCTATTCATAGAGCGGCCGCCCTGGTGAGGGATTTATTGAAACCAAAACCTACATGCTGAACTATGATATAACCAAAATGTTCTGAAGATATTTCATTAGCAAGAAAATTGCGGTAAGGGTCAGAAAAAACGCTATTCCTATAGCGTGCCGTCGAGACGTCTTTAGTTTTCAATTTGAAATAAGGGTCTACACCACATCAAGCCCTGTCATACAAAATCCCCAATAATCTTTCCTCTGTGGAATTGACTTTGACAATTTATGAAACAGCCTATCTTCCGAAGATAGGATAACAAAAACATGCACCACCGCAACTGTATCATACCCCCCCTCGATTTTATCACAGCCGCCTCGCAAACGATATCTTTAAAGTCTGTATTAACGTGTGTGAGCATTCCGGATATCAGCAGAAGACTGGCATAAATTCAGTAGTCTGCTACAGTAACTAAACAATTGACATACCGTACGATCAGGCTACCCTGCCAGAGGGAGCGGAAGCTGTCTGAACAATGCCATCTGGGCGCCGAACCCGGGGGGGTGCACCAGTGGTAATAGTGATTGTAGTTGTCATAGGTTGTGGTGGGTCTGGCTGCCTTGTGATAATGCTTTCAGGTTGGTGTTGAGAGCCTTCGGGATGCTCGCTGGGGTTCGAAGATCTGGGGCAACAAATAAACTGGAGACCTTCGCAGGAAATGATCTTCAAAATGAATGGCATCATTTCGCTTTTTATTGGAACAATGGTGCGACTGAAAGCTTGTTTGAGAGTTTGAACGGGAAGAAGGTGGAGGGATAAAGGAGCTATGAGGAAGTGAGTAGTCTTTTCTACCCGTAAAGGGAGAGGGGGAGGAGAGGCTATATAGCACTCACCCAGCCATTGTCTGGTATCCAATCGTATACTAAAGTTATATGAGGGAAAGAGTCGTAGTAAACTCTGCTGTTGTATGGATTTTCCAGCAAGCGCATGTGAGCGGACTTGTAAAACGGTTACACACACTCACCAGAGTGTCCGGAGTGATCGTACGGCACAAGTGGAAAAACAACTCGCCACCACTCGAATTCCCGATCCGGCTTAGTCCGCCTACAAAATTCCACCGTTACAGCACCCACCCACCACGAAACTGGGCGGGCAAGGAGCAGGGGTATTTGGTGGGCAAAAAAAAGAAAGAGTCAAGGTCAGGGTTACGAAATTACTGGTAATTAATCCCTGTTCGTCGCCCGCCCAGTTTCTTCGTGGATAAGGTAAAGACTCTACCCTTTAGTACGTACAGTACACATAAACCCCGGAGTTAACAAGAAAAAAGCGTGGTAGACGCCACCGTACTCTACTAACTACTCTTATTTGTTCTAGAGACTTGGTATCTACTAGGCCTAGTTGAGTCTCTCTGGGCCGCAGAGAAAAAAATACTTATTATTTTGTTGTGGCCTCCAAATCAGTGAGCCAACGAAGGGTCCAGTAACCTGCGTGTTGGGCCGGAAAGTGGATCAGATGGATGTGTGAATTAACTAAAAGGCACTAAAAAGGTGGAAATATGGAAATATCAATTGGCGCACAGCTGCAGGGGAGGAAACTTATTATTTTATCGTGGCCTCCAAACCGGGAGCCAAAGAAAGGCCTAGCACTGGCAACCTGCATGTTCGGACAAGGAAGTGATCAAATGGATACGTGGATAAGCTAAAACGCACCCAAAAAGGTAGAAATATGGAAATCTCAATTAGCGTGTAGCCGCAAAAGAAAAACCTTATTGTTTTATCATGGCCCCCAAACCAAGTGAGCCAACGAGAGGTTTTGCGGCGGGCGTGTTGGACCGAGAACTGGATCAGAGCGATGTGTGGATCAGCTAAGGCGCACCGAAAGGGTAGAAATATGGGAACCTCAACTAGCGAACAACACTAAGAGGATAAAATTCAGAAGGGCGAAAGATATCTCTGACAGCACACCGTTTTAGATTCGCCTATTATTGAGCTAGGTTCGGAAGTTCTATGTTCCAGAAGCTGCCTTAGTGAGGATTTGTGCAAAATTCATAAACAAACCGATCACTTCCGCGTCTGATCCAGTACGAGTACGTTACTAGTACTCGAGAACCTATGGAATATTTGCCTTGGAGGTTCTATTGAACTGTAATTCCACTTGTCGGAGAAAAAAGGCTAGGAGAAAGTGATGCGAGGATGAGCGAAGATGAGCGAGGATGAGGATTGGAATAAGAAAGGAGCTTGGTATAGTACAATGTCACGCCGAAAGCACCCTCTATACCGCAGTGCCGGCATTTGCACCAGACGGCAACACTCTTCTGTTCCTTCGCTAGAACCTCACCTTACTTACTCGCTAGATCCACTATCGACGGTCAGCCCCCTCCCCTTCGTAATCAGAGATAAAACACCTTGGGAAGGAATAGTGTTTTCTAGATGGAGTCTAAGCTAGGGCTACTAGATCTCGTTACCCGGTGTGATGCTCGTAGTTTTGTGAATCCCCTTGTTTAAGCCTATTACAAGTTTTGTACACTGACTTCCGATGGTGGATTTAAAGGGTCTTTGTGGTAGCAAGGTCCAAAAAGTCACAGGAAAAGCAAGGAGTTTGTCGCATGTAAAATGGTATAACCGAAGGAAATTGTAAGTTTAGCAGAGAGGCTTCTTATTGGGAAGTCACTTTTCTATTCCCATGACGTACTGGAGCATGAATTGTGAGAAGCGTTTTTCTAGTTCAACTGTTCTTGAGGCTGTTCAAGTGCTTCTAGGGGATCTTGCCCCTTCCTAACCACCAATCGTAGACAGCCTGTAGCTACAAGTAACCTTGCAGGGGGGAAAGGCGGGCTTGGAAGAAAAAATAAGTTGGAAGCAGTTGAATGTTGTTCATGCCGTGGGCCAATTACAGTGTGCATATTGGACCGGGATCCCGGAACCAGAGACTCTAGAACCCAGCTCACCACACGAATTACGAGTATGGGTGTCCGCACTTTAAAACCAACCTTGAACTATGGCACTAGTCCTAATACTGCTTAAGTATGATACCATAGTCCTTCCTACTTTAGTCAACAATATTACTCGAGTATATAATGCACTCTGCTCAGCCAAAAATAATAATCGTGCAAGTGTCAACAAGCCAAGTCCACACAAATTTTTCCTCGACCTTAAGAGGTATACTTGTAGTATCACACCAAGAGCGATCCCTCTGGAATCAAAACTGCCGGACAAATATATTCTCTACACAATTTGGGATCATTTCGTGGAAGGAATAAGTTAAGTGGCAGCACGCGAGCGTGTGTTGTTGGTGGGATACAGTCTCTTCCAGTGTCGCGAGATCCCCGAGTCACGGTAATGGCCCCTGTCTTTGTAGTCTGATTGGTTGAGATTTGTTTGTGATGCCTATTTTCTGTGCTAGTACTCGCAGTGCGAGGATCTCGTCATGGTGGAATAGACAGGAGTTAGGACATTTTAGTTGTCATGGGTTCAAGATAATCTATCCACCAATAATACTGCTCATCCCGTCTTATGGCCACCCAACGGTATTGCAACCTCACGGTAAGCAAACCCACACCGCCTGTTCGGCAGTACCGTATCATACTAATATCTGGAAAGCACCGCCCCGGGGCAGTGACCGAAATCGAGAGGCCCACAATGTTGATTCGAGGGCGGCGGAACCATACCACACCTGCCACGCTAGCACTTTACCACTTTTGGAAAGGTGGGGGAGAATGTCGATCACTGGTATCTCAATTTCTCTGCCCCACCCTATGTGCCCCGAGTGATCTCTTGTGAACCTAGTTTTCTAAACCCGACACTAATATAGTAAGTTAGCCCGCGACGGTGCCGGTGCCTGGACCACCCAGGGCCACCACGTAGAAGTATGCTCAACCCAGAGTTTTCGCATGGGGTTCCCAGTTTCTTTTTCTCTTTCTTTTCTTTTTTCTCCCCTCTCCCACCTCACTACGCCACAACCCCCCGCACCACTACTACCTCCATCTAACACCCACCCGTTAGTTCGGTTTTGTAAGGAAAAACAAAAAAACAAGTTGATCTAGGAGAAGCCTCCCACATGCTCCTAACGATCACCCGCTTAGGACTTGCCGTTTCCCCAACACTCTCAAACGGCAATTGAAATCATCCTCATAGCAGGAACGTTTCAATTGCGCCGGACATACAGAAGCAACACAACTCCCCAAATCCATCTCTCAAGATCCACTCCCTTCTAGCACTAGCGCTCCCGCGGTAACCTGCTATCCCTTGTAAGTAGCAGTGCGAGTAGGACCTACCTTTAGGCAAACCGGAGCACCTAATAGCAGGTTTCGGCCAAACAATAAAGCCCAGCGCAGTAGCAACAGCAGACAATCCGACAAAAAGTATCGGTATAGTCTGGAACTTGTGAAAATTCCCACGATCCAGATTCCAGTATAAAGATGTATTTTAGCCTTCCCCCTCCGCCGCAGCCCCCCATTTCGGTTATATAGATGCATGCCTGCATCCAGGGTTCTTATTGACAAAGGAGGATAATTCCATCACCCAGAAAAAGTACTTCGGAGTTTATCTCCGGGCACCTGAGGTAGGTTTTCCAGATCTATCTACAGAACCCTCCTCACAAAGGCTGCTCACAGAGTCGGCATTGGTACATCCACGATGAATGCCTCCGTCACCAATAGTCACTCGCTCATTCCACCATGAAATCCCCTTCCCCGATTGGTACATTGGTGGACAGCGCCTGTGCACTCTCCAATTGGTAACCCTTTCCCCTCGCTTTTATACTCTTATCGTTGTTGGCGAAATTGGATAGTATAGTATAGCTTGAATACTTGGGTATTGTAGTACACGATACGAATTGGTAATTCCCCGTGTACCATTCTCACTACCAAACCTACCTCCAGGAGCTTATGTCATCGCTTATTCACTATTGGAGTTTCCACAAGGCCGACGATTTAAATTCACGTGCAATCGTTAGTCCAGAACTTCGTTGACGGTTGCGGCCCGTGCTCGTCGGCTGCTCAATGAGGGACCTACCGGTACGGTACTCGAGTAGAGATATATACCTACGTCATCGCGTAAGCTCAGGGGTATTGCGAATGTTACATTTCCTCCCATGCGACATGTAGGGATGTGCTCGTACAGCCCATGGTAATCCCGAAGCGCACAACTAAGCGCTTGAACGGTACAAGTACTCGTACGTATTACCGTAACGGAACCGCTGGGCCGGTTACTCCTGCTCCAGCGCTGCGTATGACATTAAACAGCCTAAAACGAATGGGATCGGTTATTGTTGTTCGTTTCGCCAAGTTGGTGTGTGCGCTCCAGATTGGCTGTTGTGGGTCTAAGCTCCTTTCCCAGGGCCATCTTGCTTCCAATGCCCAGACTCAGCCGCATCTGCATGGAAGGGCAGTTTTTGTTCTCATTTTTAGATCTGGGGTTACCGGTATCGTGTGTCACGGTTTTTTCGTTATCAAGGGTGCTTATTGGTGCATGGGGGGGATTCAGTGGAAATGGTTTAGTAATGGGTGATTTGGTCAGGAAGGGAGGTGGTCGTGGCCACACTTGCTTGTTTATCAAGCTTTACTAGCGCTTCCCAAACCTAGGGGCTGATCGCCTGCGAGGACTGGATGCATGCATACCAGATGCGAGTGGGCGAGAGGGGGGTTGTTAGAGATGCGTTGGTATCGATCGAGGGCTACAAAGTTGTGTATACCGGGATGAGGAGGACTTCGGCATCTGTGGGAGAAGGGTCGTATTTAATAAGTACGATATGGGTGGTGCAGTCGCCTAGCACTGGTCGTTATCTTTGGAATATACATGAACATAATATATCATAGAGGGCACTATGATATTACCTCCTCCTCTATCCAGCCCTATACCGCACAAACCAAGGAATCCCAGCCAGAAATAGCCCAAACCTTGAACCCAGCTGGGGATCTAACGAAGCCACCAGCCCCCCTGAACGAAAATCATACATACCCAGATACACGCAAGGCCACTGGAGGACACTTGTGTACGTACCCCCCCCTACACAAGAGCCAACCCTCTCTCCACCATGTCTCCACACAGTCCTCGGAATCAGCAAAAAAGGGGAAAACATCATCTCTTTCCTCCTCATTCGCTCCTGGTCAATTCCGACACGCTACTATCATGTCCACCACAAGAGGAACTACTGCTAGCATAACCCAGAGCCAAACTGCGTTCCCCACTCCACTCCAATTGGCCGTCATGGAAGCCTGGGAGAGGCCACTCCAGCGTCCTAGCACATGGTCCAATTATTCGAGTTTTTACTGTGGTCGACTTTAGTGGTGAGGTGGAGTCTTTAGATATGTTAGAAAATGGAGGATACCTGCATGGGTCGAAGATGTATTGTATCGTTGATGGCCTGCGAGTAGTGACCTAACACTATGCAAAGAAATTGCAAAGAAATTGAAATAGAAGGAGCAAAGACCTCGATGGTCTTGAATATGTAGTACCCATGATGGCCCACAAGGGATTCAACCCTAGATGATTAGCGATGTACAAAAAGGAGCCGCTGAGTGAGATTATGGAGGGACTTCCAGAGTTGGAAGAGGGGAGAAGGTTAGCAAGGCTTAATAGGAAGCTATTATAGAGCAGGATCAAAGCTGCCTCCTTGCTGAAAAATATTAAAGCCTAGCGCAGGAATGTGAACAGATGAACTATTCTTACCCCTCCGCCTCCCCTATTTTAATTAAAACATAAGAGGAAAATAAGATAGTGTGCGCAGCACACGCATCCAGTCCTCCATCCAGCCCTACGGCAGCAAAAGACTAATATGAAAAACATTTTCCATAAAACACAAAATGAAAGAAAAGAAACCGTCAGCAGCACTACCAAACAGCACTACTCCCAAAACACACAGAAGAGTCGACAGCGGCAATCGACGAACTGGAGCTCTCCTGTATTGTCAGCGGGTGGACATCTAATCCCATCTCACAATGGTCGATGACGAATGGCACTTCCAGCCCAGGCTTTGAATTAATAGCACTTCCCGAAGGCAGCCACAAAGTGATATCGCCATTCCATTTCGTTTACAAGAAAGCTTTCTATGGAGGGTTTATTTCAAACCGAGACTGGAACCCTACACGGAGATACTCAAATCATTGAGTTTGATACGGTGCTAGACAGGCTACAGGGGCAGTTTGAAATCTGTATGGTTCCGGAGGCTGGAGAATCAGTGGAGATCGCCCCCCGTGCTAATCCGCGTGGAGGCTGAACAAGCTGGCAAGATAACCGAGTGATCAGGCATGAATGTACAGGGGGGCTCTTGTATGCACATGTGTGTATGACACTTGTTGACATTGGCGTGCATATTGGGCCCCTGCTTTTTTCTCCTTTTTTTTTTCCTTCTCAGCCGATCAGCGCAATCAGGCACCGCCGTTAAAACTCCCGACGCTGTCAGATCATCAGGGGCAATCAGCCCGCGATAGTTTCAGTTCGGCACTTTAATTGAATTCCAGTTAACGAGATCCAACGTGTCCAGTGTGCCATTTTTATAACCATCCTGGGAAAACTCTAATCCTTCTCAGGAGCTTCTACCTCAGAATCGGAGATTACAGAGCCACCAGAGATAGTGGATTTCAAGTGTTTTTGATATAATACCGTATTCTATCAGTCCTGACAACACCAAATATCACTCGGTATAAGATTCTTGGCTAAAAACCCCCTTGTTAATCTCCCTGCCCAGCATGCAATCGCCAAACTTTACTGCACTTTCTTGCCCCCCCGCCTTAGCTCATTTCCCTTATCCCCCCGTCCCTTCTGTGAATATCCCTGCTTATCGATCCGGAAGCCACCCACAGAAGGAATAGTCCAGCCCCTAAGGCTTGGCTTCTTTGCTCTCGTCGAATGCTGATTCCCAGTGTCCGGAACGATACCTACGAACTGGGGTAAACTTTATCCTGGTTTTTCTTGTACGTGCGTTATTGTGCGACACCCTGTATTTTGCCTCAAAAAGGCTACCAGTGGTGGAACGAGGATGCTGAAACGAAATACCCCCCCCCCTCTACCCTTGAAATACACTTGGATCTCTGTCCTACATATAACGGCTTTTTATTTCCCTTTCTTTCTTTCTTCCTTCCCATTTCAGGGAGAAGCTGTCGTGCAGGTACTTGTACGATGATGGAAGGATGGGGGGTTTTTTTAATTTTATCTGCCAGGCACAAAAATGCGGGCGGGAAATTCCGAGATAGGATTCCCTTTTTTTTTTTCTTCTTTCCTTTTTCTTCTTTCTTTTCGACAATACCTACGGTATTCGAGTGCATGCGGCTCAGGCTTCTACAAGTGTACTCGTGCCTTGCGGTCGCTGCTAACTACTGATTAATTCGTAAAGTTATCCCGACAGAAAACGCTCAAGAACTGCTGTTTTGCGCCGAAATTCGAGGATCTTGCCACACCTATTGCCGGATACTTTACGAATATGCGAATATCGAGAAAGTGCTGACTTCCGAGGGGAGTGCACGGGATGTGGCGGTGCTGGGGAAGTTAAGCATCCAACGCGTTTTTTCTTGGAATGTTTGGCTTGGGAATTTTAGATGGGAGGTCGGTTGCGGGTAAATCAAGTACCGCTAGCGATGTTTGGATGGGATGCCGTTATTTTATCGCTGTGATGTTCCTCCTAGGACCATCGGGACCTTCAGGAGCGACAATTGTTATTTTAGCTACATGGGGGAGTCTGCAAGTACAGTAGGTAGCTGGGGGAGCTGGCGAAACGGAAGTACAGCACTTGTGTACTAGCACTGAGCTGTAGTGTAGGGACTGCGATGGAATGTACCCTTTGTTGCAGGATTGCTGGTATGGTGTTTAGTTCATGTGCTCGAGTACGATATGATACTTGGATAATAGGTTTGACCAATCAATAGGGGTACAAGGTTAAAGTGGATACCTACAAGTAGGAGGAGGAATCTTTCAGCCGGAAAAGGATAGAGGGAAATGGCAAAGCAATACAACTGGGATGATAGGAGTTATGTGAGGTAGAAGAAGAAGAGAAAAAGTGTGGCATTCACATACTTGATTCGGGGATGGCGGCGATGATTGATTGAAGGTGATGGGTGGGGACGATTTAACCCCTGTCGACATTTTTCTTACCCCATTCTCTCTCGCCTTCCCTCGTTTTGCATTCTGTCATGGGGAGGGGGGATGCTGTCAACCTCCAATTTCCTGAAAAAGACTCCATCACAATAGGGTAGGTGCTTGGGCTCGAGGGAAACTCTCGTGGAATAACTTGGGGTGCTGCTGTAGGTTATGAATCCATGTGCACAAGTACAGAAAACAATGACCCGAAGGGGAGGCGAAAAAGCGAAAAGGAAGAATGGCTCCCACAAATAGAAAACAATTGAACATTAATTATTGACTCTCAAGATCAAGGTGAAGGTCACTACTGCGCTGTACTGTACTGTACTGTACATGCGACAATAATTACAATTTCCTCTGCTGTAGAGCACAGTGCAAGTACGGTACTATACAGTGGCATTGGTTTCCTATAAGCCTATACAAGAGTTCATTCTCACGGCCGTTACTGTATCTGTGTCTATTGTCAACCCCCACGGTCCCCTCTTCCTTTTTTCTGCGCGTCTGTCCGCCGAGTTCTGTGCGCTCTGTGTTTTTTCCCTTTTTCCTTTTTCTCTATTGTTTTCCCTTGCTCGAAACGCTTCATTTATGTACTCGAGTACAGTGGAATACAGTGCTGGTACTGTACCTGCTCTTCTGTTATTTACTTTAGACACTAACTTGGCCCGTGTCTATCGACACTTTGCTCCCTATGGCACGGCCTGCCTCCTCCCGCCGTCCTGTCCTCTATTCTCTCTTAGTCTAGCCGGCCTGATCTCACTCATTTGTCCTCCACTCCTCCTCACTCATCTGAACGTTCTCTTCTCTTTCGTTCCTTCATTCGTTCATTTCTTCCCATCATTCGGAATCTCCTCTTACTACCAGGTCATAGTCAGTAAAACAGTAGGCAAACGGCGGGAAAAATAAATAATATCTCCGAATCCATTCAATTTCAAATCACAAAACAAGGCTCTCCTATTTTTCTTTTCTTCCTGGTTGTCGTCTCTGTATTTTCGGTGGAATCGTCTCGCCAGTCACTGGTTGCTCCAACCCCTCGCCCTCCTTCACTCGTTGCCTTGATGTGCCAACCCATTACGCGCTCTCCTATTTCCCGTTAACCCTCATTCAACCTCTCACTTAACTAAGCTCAAACTCCACAACCTTTACTCCTCCTCCTCCTCCTTCTCTTCCCTGACAACAAACCTTCGTTGCTTCCTTACATTCTTTACTCCCGGATATTTCGGTGAAAAAAAATTCAATCGTTTTGTTCTCTCCTTACTGCTACTCCGTCCCGTCAAAGCTGGCGGCCTCTTCAATCATGGCTCCTGGGTTTGTACCTCTACGTTCTTCCCTTGCTCCTACCCTGTCCTTGTGTTAAGAGAGCATAGTTACTGACCACAAACACGACAGACTCGGTTCGGGGTTCCGCTCTTTTTGGCATGCGATGACTTCAAACGATAGGCATGCAGGCCACGATTCCCCCTATAGATCTCTTTCGAACATGGGAAATCAACACATTGGCGTTGGTCGTAACCCTGAATTACAATCCGTTACCTCACCAGGTGCCGACACTAGCCTCAATCTTAGCTACCAAGATGAAAACCGTTCTACTACTGCCCTCGCTTCCCAGAATGGTCTTTATTCTTCAAGGCCTCTAAACGGGAACATCCAAGGTCCGAATTCCCCCTATTCTCCAGGCATGAGGTCTGCTACTTTGCAGAGTGATGGTTCCCCAGGAGGAATAGCTCTGCAAGACTTCGGTACTGATGGTTTGCCCCCGCCTCCTCCTGTAAGTCACTCCTGGAGCAGGATTGACCGGTGGTGCGAGGATAACTATCCTGAGCTCTTTGATCAACTCTGCACGCCCGCGTCGCTAAATGATATCAACGAGTTGGAGTACAACCTAGACTGTTCATTACCGATGGAGGTGAGGGACTCGCTTCAGATTCACGACGGACAGGAGCGTGGTGGAATGCCTACTGGTTTGATGTTTGGTGCAATGTTACTGGACTGTGAGGAGATGCTGGATGAGTGGAAAAATTGGAGAAAGGTTGAGAAGGAGTATTTGACCAAGCCGACGCTTGCTCCGCCAACTCCAAATGGGGAAGCTGGTCCATCTAGGTTGGAAACTGGTTCCATTGGACGCCAGAACCTTCAAGCTCGCCAGGAATCACAGCCGGAAGGCGCAGTTGTAAAGGCCTATGCCCATCCGGGCTGGATCCCTATGGTCAGAGATTGGGGTGGAAACAACATCGCCGTCGACCTTGCACCTGGGCCAAATGGAACATGGGGACAAGTCATTCTTTTCGGCCGTGACTACGATACCAAGTTTGTTGTTGCAAAATCATGGGCGCATTTCCTTGCGATAGTAGCAGACGATTTGGCAAGTTCTCATTGGTGGGTAGATGAGGAGACTCAGGAATTGAAGCTCAAGGATCCGAGAGCTCCAAGATCAGAGCCACCGTATATGGAAATTCTACGAGTCCGAAATGAGCGCAAATATGGAAGGCGCCGTGTTAGAAAATCGATGTCTCCCACGCAGTCGCCACACCCCTCTACCATGTCACCGACGGCTTTCGGCGCACTAAATGGACAGGGTACTCGTGGTGGCTTCTCCAGGCCCCCAAGGGAAGGAAATACAATGTCAGATAACCACCTCAAACCACCTTCCAAGAAAACGAGCAAACCTCTACGAAGTGTCGCCGAGGAGCTTCCGGCTCCAATTCCTGTCCATACCAAAGTACAGAATTCTTCAGCAAAGGGCCCCCCTGCCGGTAACCTATTAGACGAGCCTTTACTTGAGGAGAAACTGTCCGATACCGTTCAGAAGCTAGAAGTTGTTGCTCTGGATGACGATAAAAAGCTTAAGAGAGCTGCGACCGATATAGCCTCGCGCCCCCCGCCATCGGCTGCTGTACAGCGATCCAGTCTTGATGTATAAGTCTCAGGACATAATACGGGTGCGAGATAGAATGGGTTGACGTTTCTCATTTCTTAGCATTGGACAGATTAAGGATCGTATACTTATTAATTGGAGGGTCGTGTTGGCGGCACCTGGACACGGCTGCCAATGTCTTGGGATATTGGTCTCGGGTCATTTTTTCCCAGCCCCCATCATTCAATTCCTTTCTTGTTTTTCTGTTTCTTATACCTTTGTCCTTTTTTCCTATCCTTTGCTCTTGTGGGCGGTATTAGTATAAATCATGATGGTCGCATTGAAATGGCTTTCTTTCTCTCCTTCCCCAATTGTTCAACCGTTGTATACTTTTTCTCTCTCTTCCACTTCTCTCTGTCCTCGGTCTTCATATACTGTGCTATTAGTATCATCACCGTTGTCCTGTCTTTTTTACATGATAACTATAAAAGTTGGAGCGTTTATCGAGGAAGGGAGGAAAAAAGAGGCTGCAAAAAATAATGGTGTAAACCATGGCATCTCTTTTTTCCATCCACCCGATCATCCCTCCATCAATCTCTTGTACACATTCCTCTAGCTTTTTTCTCGCCCTTTTTCTTCTGACACCTTACATTCTTGATACATCGCTGCGCGTGTCTATCTTCCTTCTTTTCCTCCATCCGCCCGGCAGCGTAAACCTTAAACTACTCTGTGCTCTGTACCCATCTTCGAGATAGAAATCTCGCACATGTCAACCAACCTGGTCAAACCTTAACTTTTAGCTATCATACTTGCATTTTGAATAGAATTTAGCATGAAATACTTTATCTATTTATTACTTGGGTGCTCGAGTGGCATTGCGTGAGCCCGCTACTGCGCCTCACGAAGCGGCGGAGCATAGTAATAAATAAATGACGTTCTCGCTTCCCAAGCTTAAGGTGGCTTTCATGTGTTATGTTATCGTGTTTCCTTAAATAGCCACCGCAGTAAGGTAGAGTGCCCAGGATGGCAGGAGAATATTTCCCACGAGGAGAGGATGGGGTGCCATTGGAGATTCCTAGCTGTGCACCTTTTGTTTTTTGTGGCGAATGAATTACCGAGACGCAGCACCGGTACCTGGAATATCCCTGTCTAGTCTATCGACTGTGGCGAGACCGAGGGGAAATTGGAGGCTGGGGTGGGCTAAGTTAGGTTGCTACGCGAGTGAGGGGCTATGATGGTCGTTGGCTCTTACCAGACTCGTCCATGTAATCAGGTATTATGGAACGGGCCTTTGTTCGATTATATGCTGGCCATATAATAATATTATGATACCTGGGAAGAGTTCACTTACCCCACCCCCTCCGCACCCCCCGGGACAGGCTCACTGACTGGTATGTATGTTGGAGGATCGACGGAGTGGGGCGTTGATTGATTGTAAATTATGCGCTATCATATAATACGTAGTTTACTTTTACACAAGTGAAAGTTATCGTAGGAGTATGGTACTAGTGCTGAGGGTGAGGATACCGGCCCACAGGCTGGAAGCGGGGATTATTTAGGTTTGCTAAGACCGCCGGGTCCGTTTGATAATATACGGCTTGATTTATGATGCCTTGGAAGTGAGAATGATAATCTGGTAGGATGAATGGTGAATTTGTGCCCAGCATAAATCTGTGCAGTACAATACCGTACCCGTACTTCCCCTTGCAAGATCTAGCACTCGCCATAGACGACGCAAACTGCAGGTTGTACCTCTTAACCAACCAACCAGTCCGGTGCCGGGGGGAGGGGGGGGGGGGGGGAAACAAAAAAAACCAGGGACA